>JAEEGL010738993.1_pt1 | contig 10604 bp, 8 predicted proteins | sample 9134231 | NCBI WGS metagenome assembly JAEEGL01 (sample SAMN16246548, study PRJNA631951) | gut metagenome | biome: gut microbiome; feature: rumen; material: fiber-attached | host: Bos | place: Iran: Karaj | collected 2018-10 | reverse complement strand
TGAGCTGAGGGGAGTTTGCCGCTTTAATCAAAAAAAGTATGAAAAGGCAAGCGTAGATCTTTCCATAGCCAAGGACTACAACCACGATAACTTGGAGATTTGGCAGAAGCTGGTTGAAGCAGAATTGAAGTCTGGCCATTATTTAACAGCAGACAGCCTAAGCATCACACTCATCCAATTATGGCCAGACAAGTCATACAACCACATTCTTCATGGGCTTGCCCTATATGGTTTAGGTGATATTACCAGCTCAGAAACTCAGATAGACAAGTCGCTGGAATTAGACCCTTATAATTTAGAAGCACTCACAATAAAATCTGATTTTTTATTTAAACGAGAGGAATGGAACTCTGCCTCCCTCATGCTCACCCGCGCTTTGCTCATTCATCCTAAAAGTTCATCCAACCTGATAAAACGCAGCTTGTGTAAGCTAAAGTCAGGAAAGGTGAACGAAGCCATTTCTGACATTCACTCAGCAATCGACATAGCGCCCCACTCTCCGTTGTGCCAACTATTCAAGAGCATGGACACATCATCTGGTTTAGAAATCGACAATGCATTCAATGAAATTGTATCCTCACCAGATTTCATTCTTGGAGAAAGAGAGATGCTTTCAGATTATTCCAGCAGAAATATAGATGTTACAAGCATCTATGATATCCTACCTCAAAGGAACCTATCCGATTTTCAAAATGAAGCCTACAAGCCAAGCTTTCACTTCAATAAGGGGAATGAACTTCTAAACGAAAAAGACTATGCAAACGCCATAGCGGAATATGACAATTCTATAATTCAGAACACCAACATTCCAGAGTGCTATTACAATAGAAGTGTGGCCTATGCCAAGCTACTCTCGTTTTCCAATGCAATCAAGGATCTTGATGAAGCCATCCGCCTCCGCCCTTCCTTTGCCGAGGCCTACTACAATCGCGGAATCATCAAATTGAAAATCGGCCTACATGACGACGCCCTACTCGATTTCAGCAAAGCCGGAGAATATGGAATGGAATTTGCATACGAAATCATAAAAAGGTTAAGGGCGGTTCTATAAATTACGTTTTTACATACAAATCGCATGGGATGGTTTGAAATTCGGTTGCTTTTGTTTGTTGCTGCGTCTTTTTGCCATTGTTTGCAGTTACATAGCTCGCTATGCAACTTTAAACACTGACAAAAATCCATCCACATCAATTCAAAAATCAATCCGACCTATTTTTTTAGAACTACCCCCAAAAAATAAACGACTATTTATTTTGTTTTACAATTGGCTTTTAGTAACTTTGCATGAAATTTCAAAAAAAAAGAATAATGATAAAAATAACTTTTCCCGACCAGTCAGTTCGTGAGTATGAGGCCGGAATAACAGGTCTGCAGATAGCAGAAAGTATCAGTCCCCGATTAGCCCAAGACGTCATTGCATGTGGTGTTAACGGTCAGACAACAGAATTGAACCGTCCAATTAACGAAGATGCGGAATTCGTACTTTATAAATGGGATGATGAGGAAGGCAAACATGCCTTCTGGCACACTTCAGCCCACTTGATGGCAGAAGCTATACAAGAGCTCTATCCTGGTACCCAATTTGGAATAGGTCCTGCTATAGAAAACGGCTTTTACTATGATATCATGCCACCAGAAGGAGTAAAAATTTCGGATGTGGATTTCCCTGTCATCGAAAAGAAAATGCAGGAACTAGTTCAGCGCAAGGAAATGCTTGTGAAATCCAACATTTCCAAGTCAGACGCTCTTAAATTCTTCGGTGACAGAGGTCAGACCTACAAGAACGAGTTGATAGCCGAACTTGAAGACGGTCAGATTACCACTTATACCCAAGGCAATTTCACCGACCTCTGCAAAGGTCCTCACTTGATGAGCACAGCACCAATCAAAGCCATCAAGATTCTTTCCGTTGCCGCCGCTTATTGGAGAGGTGATGAAAAACGTCCAATGATGACAAGAATGTACGGAATCACATTCCCTAAGAAAAAATTATTGGATGAATACCTTCAGAAGTTAGAAGAAGCCAAGAAACGCGACCACCGCAAAATCGGCAAAGAGATGGACCTCTTCTTTTTCTCCGAACGAGTTGGAAAGGGACTTCCGATGTGGCTTCCAAAGGGCACACAACTTCGCCTCCGTCTTCAGGACTTCTTAAGAAAAATCCAAAAGAAATATGGCTATCAAGAAGTAATCACACCACATATTGGTGGAAAAAGCCTATATGTGACTTCAGGTCACTATGCTCACTATGGCAAAGACTCATTCCAGCCAATCCACACTCCAGAAGAAGATGAGGAATACATGCTCAAACCAATGAACTGCCCTCACCACTGTGAAATCTATGCGCTTCACCCACGTTCCTACAAAGAACTTCCATTACGCATAGCCGAGTTCGGAACAGTATATCGCTATGAGCAGAGCGGTGAGCTCCATGGACTTACCCGAGTTCGTTCCTTCACTCAGGACGACGCACACATCTTCTGCCGCCCAGATCAAGTCAAAGGCGAATTCCTCCGTGTGATGGATATCATAAGCATTATCTTTAAAGCTTTGGATTTCAAAGAATTTGAAGCCCAGATATCTCTTCGCGATCCAAGTAATAAAGAAAAGTACATCGGTAGTGATGAAGTGTGGGAAGAAGCTGAAAGAGCCATTATTGAGGCATGTGAAGAAAAAGGGTTGAACGCCCGCAAAGAGCTTGGCGAGGCCGCCTTCTATGGTCCAAAGCTTGATTTCATGATTAAAGACGCCATAGGCCGTCGTTGGCAGTTGGGAACTATCCAGGTTGACTACAATTTGCCTGAACGTTTCAAGCTTGAATATACAGGTTCAGACAACGACAAGCATCGCCCTGTGATGATTCACCGTGCCCCATTCGGCTCGATGGAACGTTTTGTTGCAGTTCTAATAGAGCACACGGCAGGTCACTTCCCTCTCTGGCTCACTCCAGACCAAGTAATTGTGCTTCCAATTTCTGAGAAGTTCAATGACTATGCGCAGAAAGTCAATGCATATTTGAATGCTAATGATGTACGTTCAACCGTTGACGAGAGAAATGAGAAAATCGGCAGAAAGATCCGCGACAATGAAATGAAACGCATCCCTTATATGCTTGTCGTTGGTGAAAAAGAGCAGGCGGAAGGCACTGTTTCTGTCCGCAAACAGGGTCAAGGCGACCAAGGAAGCATGAAATTTGAAGATTTTGCAAAGAAAATCAACGAAGAAGTTCGTCAGATGACAGAAAATTTGTAACTTTGCAGTTGGTTTGCAAAAATCAGTTTACTGAACAGGATGAAAATCAGCAAAAAATCATCATAAACCGAAAAGCCCAAAAATCAGTTAATGAAATTTGACAAGAAAAAGCAACCCCAGTACAGGGTTAATGAACAAATTCATGTGAAAGAAGTAAGAATTGTCGGAGAAGGTGTTGAGTCTGTAGTCATGCCAACTCGCGACGCACTTCGTATGGCAGAAGAAAACGGTGTGGATTTGGTGGAGATATCCCCAAACGCAGTCCCTCCAGTCTGCCGACTGATTGAATACTCCAAGTTCCTTTATCAACAAAAGAAAAAGGCAAAGGAGATGAAGGCAAAGCAGGTGAAAGTGGAATTGAAAGAAATCCGTTTCGGTCCACAAACAGCTGAGGCAGATTACAATTTCAAGCTGAAACATGCGATTGAATTCCTAAAAGATGGAAATAAGGTAAAAGCCTATGTTTTCTTCAAAGGTCGTTCGATTGTATTCAAGGAACAAGGAGAAGTATTGCTGCTCCGTTTCGCCAACGATTTGGAAGAAATTGCCAAAGTGGAGAACATGCCTGTGTTGGAGGGTAAACGCATGAGCATCATGTTGTCTCCAAAGAAACCTGGTCAGCCAAAGAAAAGTCAGCAGAAGGCTGATGCAGAAAGAAAACTGATTTCGGAAAAAAACAAATCTGCGGCACCGGCAGTTGAGGAAACAGCAACCGCAGAAATCGAAGAGACATCATCAGAAGAATAAAGACTATAGCATGTGCGTAACGTCCTGGTATATACGTTGCCACAGTAATTACTAATTTAAACATCAAAAAAATGCCAAAAGTTAAAACCAATTCAGCTGCCAAAAAGCGTTTCAAGCTTACAGGCACCGGAAAGATCAAGCGTCAGCACGCTTATCACAGTCACATTCTGACTAAAAAGACAAAGAAGCAGAAGAGAAACCTTGACCACAGCGCCATCGTTGTGAAAGCCAACCGCAAACAAGTGCTCGACCTTCTCGTGCTCCGTTAAAGATTATCTTTCCAATCAACCAAAAGTTTAACCGGATGTTCAGCATAAAGTTCACGATGAAAATGCCGTGGCGCTGACATTCAAAAAAAAATCAAATTATGCCAAGATCAGTAAATCACGTAGCATCACGTGCAAGAAGAAAAAAGATTTTGAAGCGCGTCAAGGGTCAATTTGGTGCCCGTAAGAACGTGTGGACCGTAGCCAAAAATGCTTACGAAAAAGGTTTAACCTACGCTTTTGCCGACCGTCGTCGCAAAAAACGCGAATTCCGCGCACTGTGGATTCAGCGTATCAACGCAGCAGCCCGCCTGGAAGGCATGTCTTACAGCCAGTTGATGGGAGCTCTTCATAAAGCTGGCATTGAAATCAACCGTAAGACTCTTGCCAATTTGGCCATGAACAATCAGGAAGCATTCAAGGCAATTGTTGACAAAGTAAAATAACAAAAATTCCTATTATAATAAAAAAGGCAAGACTTCATGTCTTGCCTTTTTTATTGGATGTCTTTCATATACTATGGATAGTTGAAACTCATGGAATGATCAATGGTATCCTTTCTGGAATTACACTGATTTTGATTGGCATCAGCATCTTTTGCTGGATGATTCTTCCATCTAAGCTGACTTTAGCCTTTCCAATATCATTAAAAGCAATATCCCAAATTCTATAAGGATGTACATTTTTGTAATTCAGGAATTTTCCTTTCCCCAAAAGCCAAAAACCCTCGAACAATTGCCACCACTCCGGTCTGGTCACCACAGACATATCCAGCATTCCATTATAAGGAACAGCGTTTGGCGTTTGTCCAAATCCTGTCGTATTTCCCACACAAACAGACATTACAGTCTCATGCAGATTCTCAGAATCAGTTTTAAAAGTGAAGTTGAAAGATTTTCTTTGGAAAATCTGACTTATCATCGTAATAATATTTGATATGCGCTGTGAGCCAGTGATTATTTTAGTACTGTTCGACAACTCTATCAACTTTGCACCCAACCCTACATTAATACAATTCAAAAAGAATCTACGGACTTGTCCATTTGAAGTGTTATAATCACACACACCCAAATCAATCTTCCTAGTTTTTCTTTTAATGATGGCATCCACAGCTTTCTTATAATCAGCAGGCTGAATTCCCCAGAACTTGGCAAAGTCATTGGATGAACCAGATGGTATAATACCAAAAGCAAAGTCCTTGTGTATGAAATCAGCACTCATGATACCATTGATGGAATCATTAAGTGATCCGTCGCCTCCAACCACCACAACAGTTTTATAAGCATTATTACAAAGCATTCTGGAGAGACGCTCTACAGACTCATTTCCATCCGACCTCAACAAATCATACGAAACCCCATTCGCCTCAAGGTATTGACGTATCTTCTTAAGGCGTTTCTTGGATTTAAGGCCAGTTTTCAGACTGCACACAATGCCAATTCTATCTTGTGATGAAGCCAAATCAGGAAAATTAATAATACAACAATAGATTACAATTCAAATCGGCCTATTAAATAGACAATTCATCAAGAACTTTTATCAAATTGAGGTTCAATGGTTTATCAGAACGAATTGCGTCGGTAAATGGGATATAGATGATTTTATCATTCTTAATACCAATCATCACATTCCTCTGCCCATCAAGAATGGCATCAATAGCACCCGCTCCCATTCTTGAAGCAATAATCCTGTCGCGAGCCGTAGGTGATCCACCTCGTTGCAAATGTCCTAAAATGGACACTCTCACATCGTATTGAGGATATTCCTTCTTCACCCTTTCTGCATAGAACATGGCACCGCACTTAGGACTTTCGCTCACAATTACAATACTTGAATTTTTGCTTTTCCGAATACCTCGACCTATAAAATGTTCCAGCTGGTCTGCATCAGTATTGTCTTCAGGAATTATGGCAGCTTCCGCCCCACTTGCAATGGCACTGTTCTGGGCTAAAAATCCGGCATCCCTTCCCATCACTTCCACAAAGAAGATACGTTCATGAGAGTTGGCTGTATCCCTGATCTTGTCAACACACTCCACTATAGTGTTCATAGTGGTGTCATATCCGATTGTGAGGTCTGTGCCATAGAGATCGTTGTCGATTGTACCTGGCAGACCGATACAAGGTACGTCATACTCCTGAGCAAAAATTTTAGCGCCGGTTATAGAGCCATTACCACCTATAACAACCAAAGCGTCAATGCCCTCATCTGTCAATGTCTTATAGGCTTTCTCACGTCCTTCTGGCGTAGTGAATTCTTTAGAGCGTGCACTCTTTAAAATCGTACCACCTCTAGATATGATATTGCTGACACTTTCTGTGGTGAATTCTTTGATCTCATCGTTGATAAGACCATCATATCCACGATAGATTCCTTTCACTCTGAATCCTTTGCAGATAGCAGTACGCGTGATAGCTCTGATAGCAGCATTCATTCCAGGAGAGTCACCTCCCGAAGTCAATATACCAATACACTTAATTTTTGTCATATATTCAATATATTTTAATTATCCATTAATAAGCCAGAAAACAAACATTCCAGCTCCCCACGCAACCAGCACACGCCAGAAAACATGCCGAATATACCATGAAAGCCTCACATTCTGAATATCAATCACCGCATGTCCTGCCAAAGTTCCCACATAGAGCAAACATCCTCCAATAGCACTGCAATAAGACAATATCATCCAATAGTCACCATTAAGCATGAAAGAAGGATCGGAACCGGTTGTATCACATTGAAAAAGATTCATTCCAGACATCACAAAAGGAACATTATCGATTACAGACGACATGAAACCGGTAATGACTCCGTATGCATAAACATTATGGAATGAATCATTTAGCCAGTCTTTCGCAAAATCTAGAGCTCCACATTCAGTCAAAGCAGCAACACCCAGAGTCACACCAAGATAATACAAAATAATCTGAATACTGATGAATTCTGTGTTTTTGAGATGGTTTCTCCTCACAAACAAAAGATTACCATTGATACGATAGGTGAAAACTGATTCCAAAATCCAAATGAGTGCAAGCACACACAACGCTCCGATGAAAGGAGGAAATCCAGTGACGCTATGAAATGTGGGTATTGACCACAATCCCACGATTCCCACGAAAAGCATCGTGATGGTTTGCCATGGTGAAAGCGTGGAATCATCTCCTCTGAACATATTGATGGTTGTCGATGTCTCAACATTCCCCTTGAGCAAAGTGGACAGGAGCAGATTGAACACACACAATGTGGTGAAAGCAGGAAGGAAAATGCTGGCGGCAAATGCAGAAGGAGTAACGACTCCCCTCACCCACAGCATCAGCGATGTCATATCCCCAATGACAGTGAAAGCACCTCCCAAGTTCGCCGCCACCAAAATGGTACAGGCATAGATGACTTTCTGATGATGGTTGGTGACGATCTTACACATGATCGTCATCATAAGGACCACAGTTGTCAGGTTATCCACATTGGCCGAAACAATAAAAGTAAGCATTGACAGTGCCCATAAAAACCGCTTTCCGCTACGCATTCTCAGCCATTTGTTGAGAGGGTCAAACACTCCATTGTTATTCATGACCTCCACAATGGTGTTGGTGGCTATGAGAAAAAGAATAACCTGGCAAGCCTCTGCTATATATTTCATGATGATATTGTCAGCCACAAACTTATGGATAGGCATATCATCCAAAAACTCAGGGTGCATCAGATGCAGAAAAGACGAACCCTCAAGCATGTAAACAAGCCAAACGATAACACCAGTGAACATGGCTACAGCACCTCTGTTGATATGATTGATTTTATCAATACTCATCAACAGATAGCCACCTAAAAGGATTGCAACAATAATAAGTGTTATGACTAACATATAAACCCCAAATGATTAAAGCTGTCTGCAAAGATAGGAAAAAATATGATAAATAAAAAATGTGTCAAACAAAGAAAAAGAGTAAAATATTATAATAATCATCGATTTCGGAATATCTCCCAGTCTTTCCTGATATAGTTGACATAATTGTAAGTTTCCCCACCTCTGAAATAGCCATATTTCACAACAGGATCATTATAGTAATCAGGATTAGACATATAGAGCACAAATTCATCAACATTGCCCTTCCACACATTTTTATCCCTTCCGCGTTTCTCTGCAAGTCTTCTTGCATCATCCACATGCCCTGGACCGGCATTATATGCAGCAAGAGCGAAATTGATTCTTTCATCTGGATTTGGAACCACAGCATAATGTGCCATCAGATTAGCGAAATATCTTGCAGAGGCCTTCACACTCTGTTCTGGGTCAAATGCATTTGACACTCCGAATTGCCGGGCCGTTGATGGCATCAGCTGCATCAGCCCCATAGCACCCATCGGAGAAACCGCATTCGGATTGAACGATGATTCGTTATAAGCCACAGCGGCAAGCAGATGCCAATCCCACCCACATACAGATGAATATCTCATAAAAAGGGCATCGTAATAGGATATTTTACCCTTATGAGAATAATTATTAGAAGAATTGTCATAACCCCTTCCACCACGAGAAGCTCCTTCATGATATTGCCCATTCCCAGGATAATCTCCAAAACTAGGGATGTCTGGAAAATACTCATCACTGACGTATGCTGTGTATTTTCTACCATCTCTTCCCCCTTTGACTTTGGGCTGTGACATAGCCAGGAGTTTGTCGGCATGAACATCCAGCCATTTCTTCAATTCGCGTGCCAGATCAGGAGATGATTTTCTTACAGCCCATGCCACATCTCCTTCTGTTCTTATAGAAGGGTCACGTTCAACAACCGCTAAAGTGTCGAGAAATCCCTTTATCGTTTTATTTCCACAATATATCACCTCATCTTCAGCTGAATCAACAGGCAAATCATAGGCAATCAAATCCCCATCCCCTTCTTTCAGTTTTTCCAACATCTCTCTGACCGAGCGGCAGACGTCAACTCTAGACTTTACCCCGATGCTTTTGGCATATTCGTTTGCAATCTTATACTGATTTCCGAAATCCTCTCCCCTAAATTCAAAATATGAATCAGGACCATAGAGCGTCAATATAATCATCTCTCCTCCCGCCTGCAGGTCAGTCAAATCCAAATTAACTTCAGATGAGGAATCCTCATCTCCAAAGACCCCGCGCAGTGATGGTTTCACATCTTCACCGCATGCAACGGCAAAGAGGAATATATACAAAAGAATAATATTTTTAAACAGCCTCCACATCCGTACACTGAAAAACTTTTACCAGAATTGAAAGAATGTTATTGAAACCCATATATTATATTTACAATGCAAAATTAGTGGATTTTCCATAGAAAACGGAAAAAAACAAGAAATAATCTTTCAATTAACAAAAATTATATGTAAATTTGGCATTAGTATAAAGAAACAGAATTAAGTAACGATAAAACTATAATCATTTATAAAGTATTAACAGAACCACAATGAAAGAAACCATTTTAGTTACAGGTGGAACTGGTTTTATCGGTTCCCACACCACTGTTGAACTTCAGGAAGCAGGCTACAACGTAGTAATCGTTGATAATCTTTCCAATTCAAGTGCTTCCGTGATAGATGGAATTGAAAAAATCACAGGTGTCCGCCCTGCATTCGAGCAAGTAGATTGTTGTGATTATGCGGCCTTGGAAAATGTGTTCCAAAAATATCCTGGTATCAAGGGTATTATTCATTTCGCCGCCAGCAAAGCTGTAGGTGAATCAGTTGAAAAGCCTTTGCTTTATTACCGCAACAACATCAATTCGTTGATTAACCTTTTGGAGCTTATGCCAAAATACGATGTGAAAGGCATTATCTTCTCTTCCTCCTGCACTGTTTATGGCCAGCCAAGTGAGGAGAATCTCCCTGTGACAGAAAAAGCCCCAATTCAGAAGGCCTTGTCTCCATACGGAAACACCAAGCAGATCAACGAGGAAATCATCCAAGACTATATTCACAGTGGAGCTCCTATCAAGTCCATTATCCTTCGCTATTTCAACCCAATTGGTGCCCATCCAAGCGCACTTATCGGGGAGTTGCCTAATGGTGTCCCAATGAACCTGATTCCATTCGTCACTCAGACAGCAATTGGCATCCGGAAACAATTGAAGATTTTTGGCAACGACTATGGCACTCCTGATGGAACCTGTATCCGCGACTACATTTATGTGGTTGACCTCGCCAAAGCTCATGTCAAGGCAATGGCACGTATTTTGGACACTGCTGACACTGACGCTGTTGAAGTATTCAATATTGGCACCGGTCGTGGTCTGAGTACACTTGAGGTGGTTGAAGGATTTGAGAAAGCCACCGGTGTGAAACTGAACTGGGAATATGCACCACGTC
>JAEEGL016984531.1_pt1 | contig 10605 bp, 4 predicted proteins | sample 9134231 | NCBI WGS metagenome assembly JAEEGL01 (sample SAMN16246548, study PRJNA631951) | gut metagenome | biome: gut microbiome; feature: rumen; material: fiber-attached | host: Bos | place: Iran: Karaj | collected 2018-10 | reverse complement strand
AGGCGACAAATACAGCGCCAATACCCATATCAAAGGCTTCCTCGACTATTTGTCCGGCAAGGACGGTTCAGGTGTGTGGTTCAAGATCTACTGCACGTGGACCAGAATCGGCCGTCGCCATGTCAGGCTTCTCAAAGTCGATAACAATGCCGAGGTCGTGCGCAACGGAAGTGGCGACATCATCATTTTCAAGACAACGTTGCGCGTGTGCGACCCCGTGACCGACATAACATTGACAGTATAAGGCAATGGTTGACATCACTATATACAGCAAGAACGGCACGGAAAAAGCCGTTGTCAAGACTCTGGAGTACGAAGGAAACTTCATGGGCGACCGCTACGTCACCGTTTCCGTCAGTTCGCCCACCGTCATCAACTGGGCTATCGGCGACTACCTTGACTATCGTGGCGAGCGTTGGACGCTTTGGCTGTTGCCTGCCACGAGCAAAACCGCCCGTGTCAGCACTTATGGCGGTGCCATTGAGTACAAAGACCTGCGCTTCTGCCCCAACGAAGAAGAGTTGAGGCGTTGTTCTTTCCTTGACGTAGTGAAGAGCGACAACGAGATACACTACACAAGTCTGCCCAACTTTTCCTTCTACTGCTCGCGCGCCCAAGACCTTGCCGACCGCATACAAGCCAACCTTGACCGCCTTTATCCCGGACTGTGGACCGTCGAGGCCAACGAAGCCGCGTCCATCACCGACCAGTCGCTCACATTCTCGGAGAACTCATGCTGGGATGCCCTTGTCACTGCCAATACCACGCTCGGTCTTAACTTCATCATCGACAGCGCGGCCCGCACTATCACCATCGGCGGCGAAGGGTTCTTCATCGAGACCGTCATGCAGTATGGTGAAGGCAACGGCCTGAAAAGCGTAGAGCGCACCGTTGATGATAACCAGCAGGTCATCAACAGGCTATATGCCTATGGCAACACCCGCAACCTGCCTTACCGCTATTACAACAAGCGTTATGCCGCAGGCTCCTCCGTCTTTGATATGGTCCAGTCCATGTACCTGCCCAACCTGATGCTGCCAGGCATCTGCAAAGGCTGGGCGGCTAACGAAGCCACCGGTTATCTCGACGCTAACGGCTGCGTTTATAAGGACTACGGCGCAGAAGGTCAAGAGCTCACCTACAACTCCTCTACGCACTGGTACAACAATCCCGACGGCAGCGCGTATGTCGGTACAATATACAGGTACTGGAAGCACTATTCGTTGAGTACCGACCGCACGATGTATTACTGTGACCGCGTATGGATCGAGAGCAGCGACAGCGTAAGCAAGTGCGGCATCCAGGAGGGCACGAAGTTCTTTGACGGCAGCGACGAGCTTGTCGATGACATCTATCCATCGTTGACAGGTTTTGACTCTACTGCCGACCTTGCGACCGCTTTAGGGCAACAGCAGGCATCCGCCCAGAACCTTTCTTACGAGCAGGGTGCCCTCGACGAGATCATGGGTGCCATTGTCGATTCCTGGGACGGCATCATCCCCGAAGAGGAGGAAGCCACGCCCACGTTCAGCATACGCATCAAGAACATCGGCTTCGACCTCAGCGACGCCGAGCTTGACGCCAGTGGCGACACGCCGCGTCTCTCGATGAAGAGCGGCATGTGTGCAGGCCGAGAGTTCAACATCATGGAGTGCAAGAAACAGGTGCTGCGCAACGGCGCATGGGAAGACTACAATTCCTCCAGTCCTGTTTCCGGTCAGTGGTCATACCTGCTCACCTGTGAGGTCGCCGCAGACGAGAGCATCGGCCAGTATTTCCCCAACAACAGTTTCACGCTTGCCCCCGGCGACAGGTTCGTCATCCTCGGCATCAAGATGCCCGATGTGTATGTCGATGTGGCGGAGAACAGGCTGTTGAAAGCCGCTATCGTGTGGTTGAGCGAGAACGACAAGACCTCGTATAGCTACATGCCGGCCATCAACAATATATACATGAAGGACAACCCCGAGACATCTGCCCTGTTGAAAGAAGGCAACATCCTTCATGTTTATGACGAAGACCTCGGCATCAACGTCGAGATGACCATCTCCAACCTGAAAATCAAGAACGACAAACAGATTCCCGAGTTCGAGGTCACGTTGAGCAACGACAAAGAGGCCGACCTTGTCCAGCGCGTAACCGCTCAAGTCAGACAATCCTTCACGCAATTCATCGGCAGCGGAAAAGGCAGCGGCAGCGGCATCTACCTCATCGGTACGACGAGCAATGCCGCCCCCACCGACAACAACGCCTTCTCGGCAAGGCGTTCGTTGAACATGTTCCTTCGCAAGGACGTGGATGATACCGCCAGTGGGCATATCACTTTCAATCAAGGGCTGACTTCGGAGAAAAACGCTAATCTTGCAGCCGGCTCCACGTTCGGACTGTTCACATCGGGATTGTTGGGTAGTGGTGCCTGTATTGACAGAAGAGGCGACGCAGAGGTGAATAGCCTATACAGCCGTGAGTTCATCAGCACTCCCGAGTTCCGTTTCAACAAAGTCACCGTTACGGAGGGTGAGCAGTGGAACACAAACGGCTTCGGGACGATCATCGATGTTGACTACGAGAATCAGATTATATCGCTGAAACTTGAGGATGGGGAATACTCCAGCATCAAGGTAGGCGACATCTGCAGGGGTATCTACAACATGATTGGCTACAACCAAGAGAACCCAGACAACCTAAAGAACTACAATACGTCCGAGGTCGATGAGGACGAGTGTAAGTTTCCCACCAAGGCCGGATTCTTCACTTCATACTTTTGGGTAAAGGAAGTCCTTACGCCACACACGGCAGGAGAGTTCCGCTTCGTCTATGAGACCAAGAGCCAGCAGGTGGACAACACAGACACCACGCCCCATCCCTGCAAGAACATGAAGTTCGCCCAATACGGTAGCTTCAACAACGTGAATCGCCAGTCGAGTATGTATATGACCAGCATCCGACACAACTACATTCAGTTGTTGGAGGGTGTCAATACATGGGAAATCAGGCCCGCAAATATCGTGTCACGTTATGGCTACTTGGGTAATCTCACAATCACCCTCAAGAACACGGACGGTTCAACCTACAACCGCACGCTTGAGGGTAATGGCCTGTATGTCCAGGATAACGTCTATTTCGGCAATTCGGTTATCCAGCTTGACCCTGTTACCATTGCCGACCTGGCCGACATCATGGGCAACTATCAGGTGTATCTGTCATCTTATACAGATGTTATCAAGGTTGACGATGCCGGAAATATCATTGACGGCTTGTGGACCGAAGAAGAGCTTAATGACGGCACCACGCTCAGACGCTACCGCATTCACACGGCTGTCACTGTCCGCAAGGGTAACACCATTCTGCGAGAAGCCGCCGATGGAGAGACGGTTGGAAAGGGGACGTACAAGGTCATGTGCATTCCCAATGGTTGCCAGTGCCTTTTTGAAAGATCCACGCTGTACATCACCCACATCAACAATGTCAAGGACGGTATTGCGGGCAGCGACGATGACGTAAACTTCGACTATGACGCCTGCCGTGCCATGGAGCGAGTGTGGGTTGATATTGTCGTGGATTGCGAGGGCGAGGGGACGATTGTGCAGACCGTTCCCGTGACCATCAAGCACGATCCGCTGCCTTACATCATGGCCGACCTCAACAACGAGAACGCAGGCATATCATGGAGCACGCTGAATAATGCCTATGTCGGGTTGCCTATCACGACCGAAATCACCATGGCCAAAGGCAATGAGGCTTTGCCCATCACAGATATTGCGGTCAGCACCATCAACGGCGTTGCGCCAGAATGGGCAGGATATGGCCAGTTGAACTTGAATGGCACGGTCACAAGGCGCACATCCAACGGCTGGCGGTTCTCTTTCAACACTGAAACTGGAATTTTCAGCATCCTCAGCGCTCCTTATGACTTACCAGCGGTTTCTGAGATTCTTTTAACCATCACCACCACCTATGTTGGTGTGAGCTATGAGCGCACCCTGACGCTTCATATCATGCGCTCAGAGGATATGGCCATCTATGACCTCATCACACGCCCTACCACGGTAAACGTGGACAAGAATGCCGTGATGAACTATGATGACATCACACTTGAGATTTATCGCACGACATCGAGCAATGGACGTGAGAAAGTCACGACTTTACCTACAGGTTTCTCATTGAAGTACAAGGTCACGAGAAATACCACCAACGGCACAGTGGTAGGCACAGAAACCGCCATGACCTACAGCAACGGAGAGGCCGTGTTTGCCGCCGATGACCCGAGTTGGGTCAATGACATCGCAGCCGTCGAGTTCACGTTGTATAACGATAACAATGATGTTGAGGACAGCGAAGGTGTTCCCATTGTCCGTGAAGGTGTCGGTGGCCAGGGCTCGCAAGGCCCAGCAGGAAAAGGCATTTACTCAATCACCGATTACTACTTGAATACCAAGCGGTCAAGCGGTGTGACGAAGAACACCGTCCTTGATAACGAGAACGACAATGGGACATGGGGAACGGCATTTGTCGCACCGACGGCGACTTATCCCTACACGTGGCGATACACTCATTACCGCTACACCGATGACACCACTTCCGATACTGGCTTGAACTGCGAACTGATAGCCACGTATAGCGAGGACGGCAAGGGGGTCTCGAACATCGACATCTGGTATCTCAAGACTACACTCGGGACAGGAGTGACGAGACCAGCCGACCCAGTTACCGCCGGGTGGACCAATAGTTATTCTGCGCCAGACAATACGAATAAGTTTGTTTGGAGATTCTATGACTTCACCTACTCGGACGGCACCCACGTCTATTCAGCGTGTGAGCTGATTTCAGTCTATGTGAAAGACGGCATGGGAACGCAGGACGCTTATACTGTTGTTGATGAAGGCGTGACGCCCACTATCACCGACGCAACGGGTAGCCTGCCAGTGTCCGCAAGTCCCATTGTGTGGCAACTCGGTACAAACGGCTTAACCGTAAGCACAGGCAAATGCTTGTGGATGAGTGAGCGAAGCTATGACGGCAGTACATACGGTAATTGGGGTACGCCTGTCCGTATCTCGGGCGACAAGGGCGAACAAGGCCGTGACGGCAAAGGTATAGAGTTTATCTTCAAGCAGTCGGCTACTTTGCCTACCGCCGAGGATCAGCCCGCCAACGACCACCAAGACCAGGACGGCTATGTTCCAAATGGTTGGCAACCGAGTCCGCTTGGTGTTGACAACACCCCTGCCCACAAATACGAACTGATGTGTCAGCGCATCAAGACCGCAGGTTCGGCAACATGGGGCAACTGGTCCCCCGCAGTAGTGTGGTCAGCCTATGGCGACAAAGGCACTGACGGCGACGGCGTGGAGTATGTGTTCAGGCGCACGACAAATAGCACCGCACCGCCACGTCCGAGCAGTTCGAGTGGTACCACAAATAGCGATGGTGAGTTTATTCCTACTGAATGGACTGATAATCCTTTGGGTGTCGGCTGGGTTGACACCAACAATGACGGCGAAGCCGATACGCTGTATTTGTGCGAGTGGGTATCTGTCCGTAAAAAAATTAATGGCTCATGGACGGTGTTCTCTGTTCCTGCATTGTGGGCAACCTACAGTGAGACCCCTGATTTAAGAATTGTCAACGGTTATTGGTATATCGGCAATAGTCCACTCCTTGACAACAACGGAAATCCAGTTAAGGCCGAGGGCCAAGACGGTACAGGTATTGCGCTCAAAGGCTCAAAGGAAGTGCTGTACACGACCACAGGAAAGACCGCTCTTGAAGACGTTTCTAACGCAGAGCTTGGCGATTGCTGGGTAGTGGATGCCAACCGCCACCTGTACGTCTTTGTCGGCGGCAGCACGTTCCCGAACAACTGGAAAGACATGGGCGAGTTCCGAGGTGAGCCGGGCCAAGACGGAGAAGACGGCCTCAACTCGTGGGTTCATTTCGCCTGGGCGAACGGAATTACGTTTGATGAAGACGGCGAGACGCTGTTAAGTTATGACGAGTTCTCGCTTGTCAAGGGTGACGAAGAATACGAGTGGATGGGCATTTGTACTGACCATTCGCCAGACGATCCAGGTGTGGGACACTGGACTGATTACAAGTGGAACCACATCAAAGGCATGGATGGCGCAAACTACGAGCGTGTGTATATGCGCACCGCTGTTGAGACTGCACCCACCATCAGTTATACCTCATACACCAAGAACGGCAAGACGGTAACGAAAGACGATGATGAATATCTGCCAGCCGTTGGTAATCAGAATACCTGCCAAGCAGCGGCAGCGCGCTTCACGGACGACCCGCAGGGTGTCAATAGCTCGCTTCCGTTCGAGTACATGGCCGAGCGCAAGAAAACCAATGACACTTGGGGTGACTTCTCGGCTGCATCGCTATGGGCAAAATACTCGTTCGATGGCGAAAACGGTGAAGATGGCCAGTCTGTATTCAAGGCGTTCGTGTTCTGTCGCTATGCCACAAAGCCTACAACACCAACGGGAGGAAGTTACAGTAGTCCATTGCCATTGCCTGAGCAATCCGTGACAACCACACCTCCGACGTGGAGCAGCGGCATACCGACAGGCACCAATCCACTTTGGATGAGCAGCCGCATCTTTACCAGTGACAGCCAATCGCCACAGCAAAGCGGCTGGACTGAACCTGTGTTGATGGCCGACACCGAGAGTTTTGATGTTGAGTTTTCGCCAAACGCTATTGATAACGAGCCAGCAGCGCCGAATGTTAACAACCAGCATGGCGGCAGCGGTACGCAGGTATGGTACGACCCTACCTTGGATGCCGCTTCTTTCGCCACGCTTGAAATGAACTGGATGGCGACACGCTCAAGGATTGTCAACAGCAGCGGTGTGCCTGCATGGACTCCGTGGGTTGTTGTTTGTACCAAGGGCGAAAGAGGCCCACAGGGCAACGATGGTGCCAAGGGCGATAGCGTAACTGGAGTAACAACGTATTACCTCAAGACCACACTTTACACGAATGTAACGGCACCGACAACACAGAATCCTGAGACCGCAGGTTGGAGTACATCATACAATCCGCCAGACGAAGACCAGCCGTATGTGTGGCGATTCACGAGAACCACCATTGAGAACAGATCTCCCGTGAACAGTGCCCCTGAACTGATTGCGGTGTACTCGCCGAGTCCGAATATCAACCTGCTTGACGATACGGCTTTCTCAAGTGACGACGCTATGGAGGCATGGACCACAAAGGGTAGTGTCGGTGGTGATTCCCACGCCAACCCAAACAGCACTCATTACAACGAGGGTAACGAGGGCTACGAGAACTATTTCAGGATTGACGGTGGCACTCAGGCCCGCAACAGTTACCACGGCCATTTCCGAGGTGCAGAGACAGGCTATATCAACTTCCTCGCCCAACCTTTGTATGTAGCAGGGACTGTGGAGAAACTTGAAGCAGACACCTGGTACACGCTCTCGTTTTGGCTGAAAGGTTCACGGCTGACCGATTACGAAAGTTACGTGGAGTTCAGAATCTATTTCGTCATGACCAATCTGGCCACCACGGCAAGCGGAGAATATATGTATGTCGATGGTCAGCGTGTTACGTCAAACCAGAATGTGAGAATGTTTACCCCTACCGTGAACTGGGAGAAACACGTTATCACGTTCAAGACGCCCGCCACGCTTGTTGACAACACCTACGCCAAATGGGATATGTATGACACTTTCTATACGCAGGACGTGTACATCTGTATGCCGAAACTGGAGCGTGGCATGGTGGCCACCACATACACTGACAGCAGTGCAAGCAACAAGGTCGTTGTCCGCAATTCGCATTGGAAAGCCGGAGAGAAGTATTACGCAGGCAATCCAGGTGAGAGGTTCCTTGATGTTGTGGAATGCGGAGGCTCGTGGTCACGTTGCAAGAAGACGCATATCTCTTACGACGGCAGTACGATTGACGGAGTAGAAACTGTTGACAATCGACCTGGCTCTACCGCTGGCCGTCTGCTGTGGATGAGCGGCGGCAATTACAAATTCCTTGCTACTGAGGTGTTCTTTGCTCAGGAAGCGGCTATCGAAAATCTTGTGGCCACTTTGTTGCGTACTGGCACTGTCGGCAGTCCGCACGTTGAAATGGAAGGTTCGATGGTTAAGTTTTTCGGAAAGAAGGACTTTCCGAACATTGTTCTCGGTGTTGACGATGACGATATGGCGATATTGAAGTTCTACGACAAGAACAACTCATATAGGTACAATCTCGGGCCAGAAGGACTTACGGAAATTACAAGCACCGACAACCATTACGAAGATTGCTTCCGCAAATCCCTTGACACCACAAAGAGTGGCAGGAACGCATTAACTCAAATGCTGAATGTCCGAGAAGCGGACTGCACAAAATACTATATGTTCATCGAGGGCTATGTTAAAACTGGTGGTTCGAGGATTTACCGCATCAGCGGCACTGTAACGCCGTCAGAATACAATGCCAAGATATTTGTCAATCAGAACTATAACGGTTCGAGGATACCTAACGGGTGGTATGTCGGCGTGAACAATGGGTTCTATCCGCAAGAGTTGGCTGCTTCCGAAGGCAATCTGTACTCAGTAATAGCATTCAAGTATTCAAACGGAGGCTTAGTCGGGACGGCCACTTGCTATTTTGAAAACGAGTCTGATGCTTTGCGTGACTTCAATGGCGACCTTGTAACATCCACTCTTTCGGAATACCTTGAGGGACAATTAAGTTAGACATCCTAATCGACTAAAATTATGGCAGTAACACAATCAGAAGTACTCAATTTGTTTGACCTCATCGGTGCTGTGACGAACAACGACTTCGTGCTGATGCAGGTTTCCAGCGGTGCGGCCAAAAAGGTCAACACCCAGATTCTCGCCGCATACCTCGGACAGTTGGCGATAGGCTTTCTCGCTACCGCCACCGATGCACAGGTGACGGCATTGTTCAACCTGCTTGAGCCGCCGACATCAGCACAAGGTTCCGGCTCAACCGTGACGCTCGGCGGGCTGTACAAGTTTCTGGTTGGCATCAGGTCGATGGTGCAGACGCAGGTTGACGGGCTTGCTTCGGCCAGCGACGTGAATACCGCTCTTGCTGCTATTCGCACCCAGATCAACCAACTGGAGGTTACGCCACACCGATTCCTGACCGAAACGGCATATGCGGAACTGGTGGCAAATAATGAAGTTGACCCTGATATAACCTACTTGACATACGAAGGATGATACGGAAAGACAACAAGGACACGACGGCCATTTACAGGAATGGCATTGCGTACACCGCAGTCTATAAAGGCACGCAGTTGGTATGGCAGGCAGTGCGTTCCTGCTTCGGTCGTGGCTACTGGATCAACGCCCGGCCTTGGCTGAATAATGATTCATGGAAGAATAACGGATAAAATCAGATATTATGGCAGCAGATTTAACACCAATAACGACCTTTGCCCAATCATGGGAAGGCAAGGCGGGTTCGGTAGTCAAGGATTGGATTACCAGCCATCTTGAACTGATACCGTCTAAGGTGGGCTATTTCCAGCCCTTGAGAAATCAGCAGACGGTAAACAACCACTACTGGCTTAGAGGCTTCGCCGACCAGACGAGTTATGAACTTTGGGCGAGCGACAGCGACACCTATCAAGACCTGTTGTTGCTTGAGCTTGAGATCCCGATTGCCGTACAGCAGGGAGCCACCTATAGTGCGGCATTGACGGTTGACCGAGTGACCACCAATCCCATTGTGGTGATTTCGCCGCATTACGAGATTGGCTACAACTACAAGAGCATCCTCATTGACACCACAGGGCAGACCGATGCCGACTACAACGGCACACTCCTCATAGAGAGGAGTATTGACGGCGGCTCGACATGGAACAGAGTCGGGACTGTGACAATCAGTCCTAAAGCCATGAACGATGATACGTTTGACACGCTCGACATCGGTCCGTACCTGCTTCCCGAAACGAGATCGCAAGGCATCCGTCTGCGTGCGAGTTTCACCGTGTCTGACGAAAATGGCGAGGTCACGGCATACAGTGGTAATGTGACATTCCGAGACATCACATACACATCGCTCAATCTGCGATGGGCGGCAGGTGTCGTTAATCCGATTGTCGCAGCCGACCAACTGCACCTGAGTTACTACTTCACTGGCCTGGTGCAGCGTACCCTGCATATCACCGCTACCGACGGAACGAACACCGTCAGCACCACGTTCACGATTTCGCAGAACAATTACAACGACTTCTCGGTATTGTGGGACGAGGAAGACCTGGTTTCCACGCCTGTATTCAACATCGGGCAGAATGGCAGTGCAAAGATTGTCACGCTCGAGGCCTACTTGACCTGTAACAGCGGAGTGGCTGGCGTGGACCACGAAAGCGACCATGTGACCACCCAATTGCTCATCATACCGAGCGGCGACACAAGCAACACGCCATATCTGCTATTGCAGAATGTGGCGACGACCGCGCCGTCATCAACTACGGCAAGGACCGTGAAACGCTTGTCACTACCGACCTTCTGCTCGAAGGCATCCACTTCGACCTGACCTATGTGCCACTGGTGCACCTGGGCTACAAATCCATCGTGGTCAATCTGAGCGATGTGT
>JAEEGL016773299.1_pt1 | contig 10605 bp, 9 predicted proteins | sample 9134231 | NCBI WGS metagenome assembly JAEEGL01 (sample SAMN16246548, study PRJNA631951) | gut metagenome | biome: gut microbiome; feature: rumen; material: fiber-attached | host: Bos | place: Iran: Karaj | collected 2018-10 | reverse complement strand
TCCTACTCCATGATCTTCAAAGAACTCACCTTCGAGGGCTCCATGGGCAGCACCACGGACGACCTGCGCGACTGCATCGACCTGATGGCGAGCGGCAAGCTGGATCCCGAGATCCACTTCTGCAAATTCGAGGAGATCGGCGACGGGATCGATCTGCTCCGCGAAGGCAAGGTCAGCGGTCGTCTGGTCTGCGTATACGAAGACTGATCGCTGGGGATCACAACTATTGACACAGCAGGCCCCATCAGGCATATTTGATGGGGCCTGCATTTTTACCAACGCACAGGGCGCGCAGGCAGAAGCAAAAACGGATGAACAGTACAGAAACAGAAACCAGGCAAATCGATACCCGGCTCGTGTACGGATTTCTGGACGCGGGCAAGACGACGTATATCCGGGAAAACGTCTTAAGCGACGTTTTCTGGAAATACGGCTCCACACTGATCCTTTGTTTTGAGCAGGGCGAAGAAGAATACGACGCCGAAAGCCTGGCACAGAAAAAAGCCTCCGTCGCCTATTACGACGGAGGAGACATCGCACGGTTTTGTCTGGATGCCATAGAAAAATATCAGCCCGACCGCATCTACGTGGAGATGAACGCCATGACGGCGGACCTTAAGGAAGCGCTTCCCGCCTGTCTGAAAAAGACGTTTGCCGTCACGCTGATCGACTGGTACACAATGGCGTTATATTACACGAATTTCATGCAGATGATGAAGCAGATGGTCACGGACTCGCAGCAGGTCGTCTTCCGCGGCTGCCCTTCGGCTGATCTTTTGGCGCCGTACAGTCAGGCATTCCGGCTGATGAATCCGAAGGCGTCGTATCTCAGGCGGGATCCGATGGGATACCATGAGAAGGCGTTCGAGATGTTCCTGCCGTATTCGCTGGAGGATACGGAGATCGTGATCGGTGAAGAGCGGTTCCTTCCGTTCTGGCTGGATGCGCTGGATCACCCGGAGCATTATGAGGGGAAGGAGATCGTGTTTAAGGATCCGGTGGAGATGAGGCGCACCGGGGAAAATGGCGCGTGGGCATGCGGACGGGTCGTAATGACCTGCTGCATGCAGGATCTGCAGTTTATGGCGTTTGATCTTGAACTGAGCAGGGAGGACGCAGCGGAAGACCGGGAAGGCTGGATGACCGGAAGGGCGGCGGCAACCGTCGTGACAGGAGAATTCGGCCGGAGAAAACTTCGGCTGCAGATGAAGGCGCGGCGGTATATGGCTCCGCCGAAGGAGATGGTCCTGGACGGAAGGCATGCGTGAGGAATAAGACCTTTCTAAAAGCGGAACCGGATTTAGGAGGCATTCTATGAAAAGAATAATAACAGTCATAATAACGATCATGTTACTGTCTCTGATCATGACATCCTGCGGCAGCGCAAAGCCGGAAACAAAGAATTCGCGGGAAGCAGTGCAGAAAACATCTCAGGGTGAAACAAAGAACTCCGGAAAAAATGAATCAAAGAGTTCTGAGCAGAATCAATCAGAGAGTACCGGGCAGGCAGAATCAGAAAGTACCGAAAAGAATGTTTCAGAGAGCACCAAACGAGATGAAACAACTGAAGCAAAAGATCCGAATGAAAGTACCGGCACATCCTCTTTAGAGCCGCTTCAAGAAACGGTTCATGTGAAGGCAGGCATGTTTGATACGAACAAGTTTCAAAAGGAAATCTGGGAGAACCTCATTCCGTCTCTGAAAGTCCTGAATATAGAGCTGGAAGTTGTCCCGTTCAAAGCGGAAGAAGGGGTTTCTGTATACGATCGTCTGCTGGACGAAGCGCTGCAGTATGATTTCATCCTGGGCGGTACCGTGAAGCAATTCTACGGCTCTTCCGAGTCTGGCGGACAGTATTACGACACAATATGCCCGGTCTGGTACACGTATGCCCTGCCTGTTAATATCTATTCATCCAAATACAGCGCATTGGATGAGCTTCCGGACGGCACCGAGATATATATTCTGAGCGATACGGCCTCCCATGCATTAAGAGTTTTGGAATCGGCAGGTCTGATCACGTTAAAAGGGGAACTGCCTGTTTTTAATGCCTGGCTTTCAGAAAATGACGCGCAGGCATATCTTACGGATATTATTCTGGAGAATCCAAAGCACATTTCTGTCCAGATTGCCAATGCCACGGTCATCAGAAGCTTCGGATTCCCGCCGGATAAAGAATACGATGCGGTTGTCCTGGACGGTCAGTTGGGGCAGATGTATAAAATGAATTACGGAAGAACAAGAATGCTTTTTGAAGATCCGCTGACGGATGAAGATTATATTCCGGCGATTTATGCCCGTAAAGATGCCGTCAATGACCCGGAAAGACGGAAGGTCATAGAGTGTGTCATGACTGTTTATCAGTCGCAGGTGACAATTGACTATATGAATAAAATCGGGCTGGCGAACAAACCGGCAGGATGGGGGATAAATATCCTGGACAAATACAGATAACCGGCCTGTTTCAAATAATCGTTTACGGTATATACAATCTCTTTTGAATCGGACGCAATCTTCGGAAAGATAAATCCGGCAGTTCACCTGGGAGGAGCAGCATATGAAGATCCAGACCGTCCTCGGACCGATCGATGACAGCGAGCTCGGGTTTACCCTGATGCATGAGCACATCATCAACATCGAGTGGAATTTTGCACGCGCGTTTTCGGACTTTTACGACCGGAAATCGGTCGTGGACATGTTTGCGGAAGAAGCAGAGGCCCTGAAGGCGTACGGCGTGAAAACCTTCGTGGATGCGACGCCTATAAACCTCGGCCGCGACACCATACTTATGCGGGAATGCGCCGAGCGGACAGGTCTGCAGATCATTGGCTGCACCGGGCTTTACTGGCAGGAGTGGCCTTATTTTCACTGGGGCGTGGAAGCGGAGGTCCTGGCTGAGTACCTGATCCGTGAAATAGAACATGGTATGGAGGGCACGGACAGCAGACCGGGTTTCATTAAATGCGCCAGCCAGGTGAATCCGGGCGCGACACAGATTAACCGGAACATGCTCCGGGCAGCGGCCATGGCGAGCAAGGCGACAGGGCTGCCTATTTATACGCATACTTCGCCGGGGTCCCGGCTGGGAGAATATCAGAAACAGGTGTTTGAGGAAGAGGGAATCGCACCGGAGAAGATCGCATTCGGACATGTGCTCCCCGGCGGAGATGATGCCTATGTTGACTGCCTGACCGAAAACGGCTCCTTTGTCGGCTGTGATCAGCTGGCATTTATCAGAACAGACGCAGAACCGCTCGAAAAGATTACAAAACGCCTGGCCGGAATACTGAAAACAGAGAAGAGAAAACGGCTTTTTCTTTCCTGCGACGCGGCGATCCGTTCGGATTTCGGAAGAACGCTTACCCGCATTCTTAGGGACCGGAGCGCCAATTCCCTTGTACGGAAGGACCGCCGGAAGGAAGTTCTGTTTGAAAAGCTTCTGCCGGCGCTTCGGGCGGAGGGCGTCATGGAAGAAGAGCTGAACGAGGTATTCACGGAAAATCCCAAACGGTATTTCACCGGAAAAAAATAAAACAAAAGCTGGCCGCTATGTGAAAAACGGAGTCATCAGACTCCGTTTTCCTGTTCATGCCGCGATTTTGACGCTTTATTCATGGGGGTGCGCACCGAGATATTCGGTCAGTCCCGGAACAAACTTGGTCTTTCGCCCCAGTCCTTTACGGAAGACAAAGGACGTGCCGTCATATTCATCGTAAGACGGAAAGGCATCCTCTATCATTTTTTTAGAGCGCTCATCACAGGGAATAATGCGGTCGATTTTCTCGCCGTTTTCACGGATCCCGACCGAAGCGTACAAAAGATCCACATTTCTTGTCTTATACGCTTCGGGCAGAACTTCCTTCATCCGCTCAGCCAGCGCTTTGGCTGTCTCTTCATCGATTGCATTGACCAGCCCGATCCCGAACGTTGTCCCGTTTGCTTCATACTCTTTGTAATCTGAAAACAGAATCTCTTCAGCGGTCATTCCCTCGTAGGAAAGCTTTTCGGCATGAATCGCCTTGTAGAAAGCCTGAACGTCATTTACTCCGGCCAGCTTTGTAAGCTCTGAAACAGCCTGCCGGTCAGCTTCCGTAACCGTCGAACCAGTCAGCCCGTCCGTATCGGAAAGCACGGCGCCGAGCATCAGATGGGCGGTGCTTCTGTCAATCTCGAGACCGAAGTTCAGATAGTCCAGCCAGATGATGGTCGCGGTCGAGCCAATCGGTTTTGCCTCATAAATCACTTGATGACCTGTCGTGACAGTTCCGACTCCGTGATGATCAATGATTCCCACGATATGCGCATCGGACAGGCCTTCAACTGCCTGGGCATATTCGCTGTGATCCACCAGAAATATATTTTCACCGGAGGCATCTTCCAGTACGGGCGGGACCTCTGCCCCGGCTGCCGTCAGAATATAGGCGGTTTCCCGGTTGATTTCTCCCGTGACAGCGGCTTTGGCATGATAGCCAAGCAAATTTAGAAAGCGGGCATAAGCTACGGCACTGCAGACCGTATCGGAATCCGGGCTTTGGTGCCCGACAACATAAACGGTGGCGCCGTCCAGCCCCAGGTTTTCCATGCTTTGCCGGTTCAGCGTATAAAGCTTATCCTGTTCTTTAAGAAGCGCATCCCGTCCGCCTTTTTGCCCGAGATAATAGCCGGCCAAGCCAAAGCTTAAGGCGGCAAAAAGAATTACGGAGAAAAATATAATGACTTTTTTACAGTTCTTTTTTGGATGCATATTATTCTGCCTCTTTAATTGGCGGCGCTTTGAGCGGCTTTCCACGCTTCTGTCCGGTCTGCGATATTCTGTTTCAGATTATTGAAGAAAAACATGTAATCGTACAGATGGAAGGCACCTTCCGGGAAAATATCGAGTCCCGGAGGGTAGTCCGCCGTGTTGACGTCGGTTACGACCAGTTCGCCGCGGCTGCCGAGATAGGCGCCGCACATCTCCGGAACGGCTTCCGCTCCGGTACTCATGACAGCACCGAGGTTCAGGCTTTTGTCTGCCGCAGTACTGTCCGTTTTCCAGTTGAGCGGGTTGATGGACAGGGCCGTGATACCGGCGGGAATAATGATCGTTTCGGTCAGGGTGCCGTTTTCGCAGTCAAAGCTGACAACACTTCCGGTATCTTTTTCTCCCGTGGCAGGAACGATCTGGGGAAACTGATCTGTCATGTCTTTCGTCACGGTCCAGCCGATGGCATAGACCGTGATCAGGCGGTCGCGCAGGGCTTTAGCTTCCGCACTGTCGCCGCCGTAATATTCCTTCAGGAGCTCCAGACACATTTCGGCGCCCTGGGAGAAACCGGCGAGAATCAGACCGCGGCCGTTGTTTTCGTGATCCAGATACCACCGGAAAGCGGCAGAAATATCCGCATAGGCAACTTGCTTCGCTTTTTCGTATTCATCGGCGGGCAGCTTATAGGCTTTGATGGACATCTGACGGTAATACGGCGAAAACAGTCTGCCGGTCTCTTCATAGATTCCCTTTTCCATATCCAGCGCCGTGATAAATCTTCCCTTCAGCTTCTCGTTTAAATCGAAGGAATTCGTTTCGCTTCGGGTATCTACCGTCGGACAGATCAGAAAAACATCGACCTCTTTGTCCTGGCCCATGTCAAAATAGGCCCAGTTCTCTGCTTTGTCATAATCCAGACACGCCTCCGCAGGATCCTCGGGATGCTGGCTGGTTTCCGGCGCTGAAGTTTCGGGAGCGGGCGTAGTCTCCGGCGCTGTGGTTTCCGCGGTGGGCGTGGTTTCCGGCGCCATGGTTTCGGGAGCGGGCGTAGTTTCCGGCGCTGTGGTTTCAGCAGCGGAGGTGGTTTCCGGCGCCGTGGTTTCAGGAGCGGAGGTGGTTTCCGGCGCTGTAGTTTCGGCGGCAGCTTTTGATGTCGAAAAGCTTGTTTCCTGTGGGTTGGATTTTCCGCAGGCGGTCATCAGACACAGTATCAGAAGCAAGCCGCATAATACCACGCTGTTTTTTCTTTTAATCATGATCCTTTTCCTTTTTTCGTGACAGGCAGGTGACTGCCGCAGTGTATGTCTTTTCCTTACAGGATGCTGTTTTTGACGGAAACAGCAAAAAGGGAAACAACAAAAGTAAAATAGCACAAATAAAGACGGGAGGCAATTGCAGCGTGACAGCTTTCGGTTTTTGACTGAAGTTATTTGCGAAAGAAAGCGCAAGAAAGGGGCTGTTTTCACAGCCCCCGGGCGACAGACTCGAAACGCAACTTTCTGCTCAGTTGTTCAGATAATCCAGTGCCAGAGCGCAGTGCATCAGAATCCCGTAACGGAAGGCTTCCTCGTCGATCGTGAAACCGGTGGAGTGCAGCGGGCAGATTTCGTGCCCTTCCGCGCAGCCCGTGCCGAGACTGAAGAAAACGGACGGCCGGTTCTCTCCGAAGAAGGCGAAATCCTCACTGCCCATGCTGGGGTTCTGCTGCAGGACGAAAGCGTCTTTTCCCATTACATTTTCCGCAACATGTTTAAAACGCTCGAAAAGCTCCGGTGAATTGCTCTGGGGGATATAACCGGGGAGGCAGGTGAACACACCGCGTCCCCCCAGGGATTCCGCCGTTTTTTCAACCAGCTGAGTGAGCTCGTCACAGATGCGGTCTCTTGTTTTCTGCTGCAGGAAGCGGAAGGAGACACCCATTTCCACGTGATCGCAGACGATGTTGTTGGCGCTGCCGCCGTGGATTCTTCCGATGTTTAACAGAAGCGACTCGGCAGGAGAGGTGCGCCGGGCCTGCAGCGCGTAAACCGCTTCAACGATCCGGGCGGCGATCCAGATGGCGTCGACCCCGTTCGTCGGATGCGCTCCGTGGCAGGACCGTCCGTAAACGTCGATCTTCGTGAGATCCGAGCCGGCGTGCATAACACCGCTGCGGCTGCTCAGTTTTCCGACAGGAAGGGACGGGGAAACATGCAGCCCGAAGGTGGCCTCTACATAAGGATCTTCCATGCAGCCTCTTTCTATCATGGGCTTGGCGCCGCCTTTGCTTTCCTCGCTCGGCTGGAAGAACAGTTTGATATTGCCAGAAAACTGATCCCGGTGAGCAGACAGCACGGACGCGGCACCCAGGAGGATAGCAGTATGGGCATCGTGGCCGCAGGCGTGCATGACGCCGGGAACCTCAGAGGCAAAGGGCAGGCCGGTGCTTTCCTGAATGGGAAGAGCATCCATATCCGCCCGCAGGGCAACGGTCTTTCCTTCTCTGCCGGAACGGATAATGCCTACCACGGCGTGGATATCGTCCATTACGCGGTATTCGATACCCAGTTTCTCAAGCTCTTCGCAAACCCGTGAAACGGTACGGACTTCCTGTCCGGACAGCTCCGGGTGCCGATGGAGATCGCGGCGGATCTCTTTTGCGAGAGAAGCAGCCTTTTCGACATCTTCTTTCAGCCAGGCGTATGTCTGGTCATTCTGCATGATGGCCCTCTCTTTCCTTACAGCGCGCCGTTTTCCTTAAGACGGGCGACTTCATCCGTCCCGTATCCCAGCAGTTCCGACAAAAGTTCTTCGGTGTTTTCTCCGAGCATCGGTGCCGGCGTGCGCACCGACGGCTTCGTGTCGTACATCTTGATCGGGTTGCCTATGATCGTCATGTCTCCGATCACCGGATGATGATGCGGCAGGTACATTTCCCGCGCGCCGGCGATATGCGGATCCTTCGTGAGAGCCGCCGCATCGTTGATGGGGCCGGCCGGGATGCCCGCCTCCAGGACCGCCTTCACACCTTCTTCGACCGTGACGGTCGTCGTCCACTCCTCGATATACGGCCGTATCTCCTCCGGATGTTTTGCGCGCACCGGCGTGGTGCAGAAGCGTTCATCCGTGATCAGCTCGGGCCTGTGCAGGATCTTCGTGCAGAGCGTTTCGAACAGCTTCTGATTGCCGCAGGCAATGATAAAATCGCCGTCCTTCGCCCTGTACGATTCGTAAGGCGAGAGCGCCGCGTAGCGGTTGCCCATCCGTACCGGCACGACGCCGGTCTCGAGATACCGCAGGATCTCGGCGAAAATAGAGAAGGCGATCGTGTCCGTCAGCGCCACTTCCACGCGCTGGCCGTGCCCGATGACGTTTCGCGCATTGACTGCGGCGAGGATGGCGATCAGGGCTGTCATGCCGGTCTGGATATCGCCCATGGCCGCGCCGACACGCGTCGGCGGATCGCCGGGCTGGCCGTTGATGCTCATCATGCCGCCCATGGCCTGCGCGAGGATATCGTATCCGGGCCGGTCCGAGTAGGGGCCGTACTGCCCGAAGCCGGAGATCGACGCGAAGATAATCTGGTCGTTCGCTGCTTTCAGCACGTCGTAGCCCAGTCCCAGGCGGTCCATGACGCCGGGACGGAAGTTTTCAACGACCACGTCGGCCTTTTTGACCATTTCCAGAAAGATCCGTTTTCCTTCCGGATTCTTCAGGTTCAGCGTCATGCTCCGCTTATTGCGGTTCAGATTGGCAAAATATACGCTCGTCCCGTTGCGCATGGGGTTGAACGCCCGGGTGTCGTCACCGGTGCCGGGTGCTTCGATCTTTACGATATTGGCGCCCATGTCTGCCATGATCATGGTACAGAAAGGACCGCTCAGGACCCGTGTCAGGTCCAGAACGGTCAGATTGCTCAATGCGCCGGGGGTAATGTCCGCTCCGTTCATTTCGAACGCCTTTCTTAATAAGAGGTTCAGATCAGCTTATGATCCTGAAGCTGATGGATCAGCAGGGTATCGCGGTAGATTCTCGTCGCTTCGCGGCTTTCGGCAGCTTCCGGCGGAAGCAGAGCCTTCCGCAGCGACTCTATCACATCGACTTCATGCGGAACGTTTTTGGAGTTCGGATTGGGATAAACCCAGTTCGCCAGCTGCGTATCCAGCCTGAGGCCGCTGGTGTTGCCCATCTTCCGCAGTCCGGCGACGCCCGCAGCGCTGCCCGCATCGGCAAGCAGGGTCGTTCCCATGACGCTGTGACGGAAGCCGGGACCGTAGTTTAAAAGACGGTTCGCATTCTCCCAGTCGATGATCCCGCGGCCGATCAGATCATTGATCTCGCGGCCGATCGCCGCCTGGATCAGATTGCCGGCATGCCCGATCGATTCCTTTTTCAGAACGACCGGCTCCTTCTTTAGGCGCTTGAAGAACGCGTAGACCGTATCTTCCGTTTCCTGCGAGGTCCCCGGGCCCTTGGAAAGTTCCACTGCGGGCACCAGATGCGGCGGATTGAAGGGATGCGCGATAATATAGCGCTCCTTGTGGACGACTTCGTCCGTCACCATGTCGCTGATGCGCATGCGGGAGCAGGAACTTCCGACGAGCGCCGTGGGCGGCGCCAGCTCTTCGATCTTCGCCACAGTCCCGCGCTTGATCTCAAAGGATTCCGGCACGCATTCCTGAATATAATCCGGATGGTCCAGCGCTTCCTTGATGTCGAGCGTATAGGCGATGCGGTCGAACAGCGCCTGTTTGCTCTCTGGTGTCAGAACGCCGCAGTCTTCAAGCGTCTGGCAGCTGTCCTCGATATGCTTTTTGGCCCAGTCCAGCGCTTCCTGCTTGATATCGTACAGGATGACGTTCAGTCCGTTCATGGCGAAGCAGATGGCCCAGCCGGAGCCTATCATGCCGCTGCCGATAACACTGACGTTTTTAATGTCTTCCGCTCTCATTTTTCTTTTTTTCCTCCCGTGATAAACACTTGCGTTGTCCTTTCGTTATTTGTAATCCTGCAGTTTCTTTTGCTGGATCTCCAGATAACTCAGGTCATAGACCGGCTGCCGATGCTCGTTGAAGGCATTCGTCATTTCCTTTTTATTCGGATCGCCTTCCAGAATGGTCCGATTGCCGAAAAGCCTCATCCGGCCGGTCACTTCCACGACGTCCTGAAGCTCCCGTTCCGTCAGATTCATCATGGTCTTTATGGTCCAGAGCGTCGGCGGATACTTGGCGGTCAGCTTTTTGGCAATTTCCATGGCGGTATCCATGAGTTCTTCTTTTTCGACCACTTTATAAACGCAGCCGAGGCGGTACATTTCCGCGGCAGGGATTTTATCGCCTGTCAGAAGATAATAACGAGCCATCTTTTCAGGCATAATGCGGGTCAGCCAGGCCGGTCCGCCTACGGTTCCCACGTTGACTTCGGGGAACATAAACCAGGCGTTCTTTTCGGCCACGATCACATCGCAGATAGAAGCCATGGCAAAGCCCATTCCCACACAGAAGCCGTTGACTGCCGCAATAACGGGAACATTGCATTTAAATATGGCGTTCTGCATGCGGTTGATCAGATCCGCGATCTTCAGCCGTTCCGGAGTGGGCGGCGCGTGCCAGCCCTCCTTGGTGTCCGCACCGCCGCAGAAGCCTTTCTGGTCGGAACACAGAATAATGGCATGCACATCCGTGCGGCTTTCATTGACCGATTCAAACACTTCTGTGCATTCGAGTTTCATCTGGGAATTGACCGCATTGACAGGCGGACGGCTAAGCGTAAGGATGCCGATATGGTCTTTTACCTCAAATCTGGTTACTTCTCCCATTGTGTGCCTCTTCATTATTTATACGAATATTCGTCAGCGGCGCAGGTTCTCGAAGATCGCC
>JAEEGL015586253.1_pt1 | contig 10605 bp, 11 predicted proteins | sample 9134231 | NCBI WGS metagenome assembly JAEEGL01 (sample SAMN16246548, study PRJNA631951) | gut metagenome | biome: gut microbiome; feature: rumen; material: fiber-attached | host: Bos | place: Iran: Karaj | collected 2018-10 | reverse complement strand
GGCTTGGCAAATGTAGAAGTAATGTTTGGGACTGTTCCGAAACATGATTTATCAGATATGATTTACAATGGTATGTCTCTTAAAGAGATTATTACACCAGGACCGATGGACATCGGATTTATTTCTGGAGGTTCTGGAATCATAGCTTTAAACAATCTGACTTCTGCACAGATTAATATGGTTTTAAATGATTTAAACTCACTTTCGGACCTTTGTGATATTTTGATAGTGGATACAGGAGCTGGAATATCCGACAATGTTTTGAAGTTTGTTTTAGCTTCTCCGGATGTATTGCTTGTTACTACACCAGAGCCTAGTTCACTTACAGATTCCTACTCGCTGGTAAAGGCGATGGTTCGAAACGAGAACTTCGATAGGGACAAGGTTCGTATTCGAATGATAGCAAACAAAGTCCAGTCAGAAAGTGAAGCTATGCAAGTCTTTAACAAGATGGATTCTGTTACTAGTCGATTCCTTAATGAAAAACTAATTTATCAGGGAATGGTGCCTAGTGATGCCTCTTTAGAGAAGGCTGTACGTAGACAAAAGATTGTTTCTCTGGAAAGTCCGGCTTCAAAATCGGCAAAGAGTTTTTATGAGATCGCCTCAAGCCTAATTGGAGAGAAGACGGATGAGGAAAAAGGACTGACCAGATTTTTTAAGTTCCTTACAAAGAATTAGTTATAGAAGAGGGATTGATAGATGGAATTAGACGAAATAATACCAGGTTGTAAAATAGATGTAGTTGAGCTGGCAAACTCCGGCGGTGATATGAAGATAGAGCATGCATACGTTAGTTCTCTCTATAGCGTCATCGAAACAGATGTTATTGAGATTACTACACCTATGAAAAAGAATACTCTCGTTCCTATGCACCAGGGAGTAAAGTACAAACTGATATTTACTACGGAAAAAGGATTGGTTAGAGCCGATTGTGTAGTGCTGGATAGATATCAGAGTTCAAATTTCTATCTGACGAAGGTTCAGATCGTAGGAAAGCTTTCCAAGTATCAGCGTAGAGAATTCTATAGAATCGATTGCCTGGTACCTTGTAGATTTATTTCGTTAGAGGACGATGATCTATTAGTATCGAATATTCAACTCCTTCGCCAAAATATTCAAACAAAAATGGATAAAAATGAGGAAATTTCTGTAGAATATGGTACTATAATAGATATTAGTGGCGGAGGGATCAGACTGACTGCGCCATATAGTATGAAAGAGAATGATTATTTTTTGTTTGATTTTGATTTAGCTCTAGATGGTGGAGTTAGACATGTTGAATTGGTTGGCAGATGCGTAGGCTCTGACCATATTCCTGATACAGATCTATATTCACATAGAGTTAAGTTCGATTTTATGTTTGAAAAAGTCAGTCAAGAAATTATTGTAAGATATATTTTTGAAATTGAGCGAAAAAGACGTAGAAAAGAGCAAGAAATATGACAAAAATCCTTGTAGCGCATGATGCTGCACTCGTGAGAAAGGCTATCTGTGATATAATCAGCGAAAGCACAACTAAATATGAGGTTATTACTTGTAGCGATGGCGAGGATGCGGTTAACAAGGTAATTGCTGAGAGACCGGACTTGATAGTTGTTAATATGTATCTTCCGCGATTAAATGGAATCGAAGTGTTGAATTCACTGACTAAGCGGGGAACTCGTTATAAAGCGATTCTATTAGGCAGTGAGACTCAGGAAGACAAGGATGCTGCGTCTATTTTTTCAAATAGACGTGATATTAGTTTTGTTGTCGTTCCGTTTCATATCTTTGGTTCTGGTCATAGAAAGTTTAGAGAAGAACTTTCTAGCGAGGCAAAGAGGATGTTAAACTCGGGGGCAATAGGCTTATGGAACAATTCTGTTTATGAGAATGACATAAAGAAGCCTACTGTAGAAGTGAATAGTGTGGAGACTAAACCTTTGACTAATGATATTCAGAAGGTTGCTTCATACGCGCCTGGCAGTTCGAAGAGAATTCTGGCAATCGCTTCATCGACTGGTGGTCCTCAAGCTCTACATGTAATGATCAAGATGCTTCCGAAACTCGGTGTGCCTGTAGTAATCGTTCAGCATATGCCTAAAGGATTTACATTTTCACTAGCTGAAAGAATTGATTCAGAATCTAAACTTCGAGTTAAAGAAGCTGTTGATGGTGAGGAACTCTTACCAAATATCGTTTATCTGGCTCCGGGTGGCAGACACCTAGAGGTAGTTAGTCGAAATGGTAAAGGGTATGCCAGAGTATTTGATGATCCGCCAGTTAACAGTTTACGACCATGCGCGGATGTTATGTTTAATTCTCTAGCCAAAACTCATTACGATAATATAGTGTGCGTTGTATTGACAGGAATGGGGCGAGATGGAACAGACGGCATCACGTATCTAAAGAAACACAAATCTGTTCGAGTAATCACCCAATCAAAAGAAACCTGTGTTGTTTATGGTATGCCGAAAGCTGCTGATCAGGCAGGAATTACAGATGTTTCGGCTCCGATTGACAAGGTCGCAGATGCTATAAGAAAAGAATTGGAGGGAAAGTAAGATGGATGTTAGCCAGTATTTAGACGTCTTTATTGATGAGTCAAGTGAGCACATTCAGAACCTTAGTGATAATATCATGATTCTCGAGCAGGAGCCTGAGAATGCTGATACTATCAACGAAATCTTCCGTGCAGCACACTCGCTTAAGGGTATGGCTGGTACAATGGGCTTCAAGAAGATGCAGCATTTGACACATGACATGGAGAATGTGTTCCAGGAAGTTCGAAACGATAACGTTAAAGTTACCAGCGAACTGATTGATATTCTCTTTAACTGTTTGGATGCTATCGAAGCATACGTTGACAATGTAAAGAATACATCAAATGAAGGTGATGAAGACAATGCTGTTCTTATCGAGAAACTTAACGGTTTCTTAAACAGAGCTTTAGGCAAAGAGCCAGCAGAAGCACCAGCAGAAGCCGCTCCGGCAGGAGACGCAGCTACAGCTGCACCAGCGGGAGATGCTCCGCTTTATACTCATTTGAATATGAATGATAACGATAAGCTTAAGCTTATTGAAACTCTTGGCGGTGGAAATACAGTACTCGGAATTACTGTTCATGTTAATCATGACTGTCTCCTTAAAGCAGCACGTGCTTTCTTAGTGTATAAAGCTATTGAAGATGCAGGTGATGTTTTATTATATGATCCATCTGCACAGGATGTTGAAGACGAGAAGTTTGAGTTTGATTTCAGCGTTCTCGTTCAGACTGATGCAAATCCAGACGAATTGAAGGCGGCTATTGAAGCTGTTTCAGAAATCGATTCTTGTGAAATCGGACCTATTACATCAGAGATGTATAGCGAAGGTGAAGCAAAGGATGCAGATGCAACACCTGCAGAGTCTGCTCCAGCAGCAGAAGCACCTGCAGTGCCAGCTGAAGCTCCAAAGGCAGAGGCGGCACCAGCAGCAGAAGCTCATAAGCCTGCTCCTGCAAAGAAAGAAGATAAGAAAGCTCCAGCAGCAAAGGGAAAACCTGTAACTGCCAGAACAGTCAGAGTAGATATTGAAAAGCTTGATGACCTTATGAATCAGGTATCTGAGCTTATCATTGCAAAGAACACTTTGGTTTCTAGAGCTAATGCGATGGAATCAGGTGGACTTAACCTTTCAGAACAGATTGAGTATCTGGAAAGAATCACAACAAACCTTCACGAATCAGTTATGAAGGTTCGAATGGTTCCTATTGAAAGCGTAGTAAATAAATTCCCACGTATGATTCGTGATTTGTCTAGAAGATTGGACAAACCTATGGATCTCGTTATGACTGGTGAGGAAACAGAGCTTGATAGAACTGTAGTAGATCAGATTGGTGATCCTCTGCAGCATTTGCTTAGAAACTCAGCTGACCACGGTATCGAAGATCCTGATACTCGTAGGAAGAATGGCAAGCCTGAAACAGGTAAGATTTGGTTAAATGCTTACCAGGAAGGCAACAATGTCATCATCAAAGTAGGCGATGATGGTGCCGGTATTGATGCTGAAGCTATCAAGCAGAAGGCTATCGAAAGAGGTATCGTTTCTGAGGAAGAAGCTGAGAAGCTTACAGACAAAGAAATTATCAATTTCCTCTTTATGCCATCTTTCTCAATGGCAAAGAAGATTACGGATATTTCTGGACGAGGCGTAGGTCTGGACGTTGTTAAATCTAACGTAGAGCAGCTCGGCGGTGATGTAGAAGTTGAGTCAGTACTTGGTTCTGGTTCTACATTTACAGTTAGACTTCCTCTTACACTTGCTATTATTCAGGCTCTTATGGTTGAGGTTCGTGAAGAGAAGTACGCTATCGCGCTTGCTTCTATTCAGAACATCGAGTATATCCCTGTTACAGATATCAAGTATGTACAGGCAAAGGAAGTTATCTACCTCCGTGGTAGCGTTATTCCTTTAGTGCACCTTGACAAGATTCTCGATTGCGAGGAAAAAGATGAACAGCAGGAAAGCATTACTGTTGTTGTTGTTAAGAAGGGTGACAGCTTCGTGGGTATCGTAGTAGACAACCTGATTGGACAGCAGGAAATCGTTATCAAGTCTCTGGGAAAGGTTATCGAAGATAACAAGCACATCAGTGGTGCTACTATCCTGGGTGATGGTGAAGTTGCGTTGATTCTTGATGTTAATTCATTGTTCTAAGGCTGGAGGAGAAAATCATGAGTAAAGCAGAAGATCTTGATGTAATTGAAGAGGCAAAGCAGCAGTATATTGTTGTTACTCTTGGTGGTGAACATTATGGCATCGATATTTCTTTTGTTGATAATATCGTTCGCCTTTCTTCTATTACCAGAGTACCAAAGGCCCCAGAGCATTATAAAGGTGTTATCAACCTTCGTGGTGAGGTAGTACCTGTAATGAGTATCCGTATGAAGATGGGTCTTGAAGATGACCAGTTTACTAATTCTACGAGAATTATTATCCTGAAACTCGAGGAATTAGGCTACTTAGGAATCATCGTTGATTCTGTAAATGAAGTAGTTACACTGGGTGAATCAGATATTGATAGAAATGTTTCTAACATGAAAGAAACAAAAGGTAATTTTATCAATGGAATTGGCAAGGATGGAGATCGTCTGATTTCTATATTTGATATTGATAAAGTTGCTGGTGAATCTACAAAGGATAAGGAGAAATAATATTTCTCCTTTTCCTGTTTTAGATAGATAGGAGTTTTATGAATCTAGATCAGCTAAACGATATGTATATCGACGTCTTGAGAGAGATTGGAAATATTGGTACAGGAAATGCTACAACAGCAATTTCAAACATGCTAAATCTCAAGATGGATATGGGAGTGCCAAAAGTTGAATTGATGCCAGTTGAAAAACTTGGCGAAGCGATCGGTTCAGAAGAAGAAATCGTAGTCGGAATTATGCTTGGAGTTGAAGCTGATATCGACGGAAGTATGATGTTTATCATGGATATGAAGTCTGCTCATAAGATGGTTAATCTACTTATGATGCGTGATCCTGATGATGATAAAGAATTTGATGAAATGGATTTATCTGCTCTTAGAGAGGTCGGAAATATTATTGCCGGTTCTTATCTTTCAGCGATTTCTACTTTGACGAATTTGGTTATTAGTCCTACTGTACCTTCAGTGTCTATTGATATGGCAGCGGCTATATTATCAGTGCCAGCTGTTCAGTTTGGATTGATAAGTGATAGAGCTTTGATGATTAAGACTGCAATCGGTGGAGATGGTTCGATTGACGGTTATTTCATTTTGATGCCAGATGAAGAGTCTTTTGCAAAGATTCTTACATCTTTGGGAATTTCTTTAGAGTAGATAGGATGAGTCTATGGGTCAGATGATTAAAGTCGGTATGGCGGATTTAAAAATCTGTAAAGCACCGGATGCTCTAACAACTATCGGACTTGGGTCTTGTGTTGGCATAGCTTTGTATGATCCGGTTACTAAGGTTACAGGTTTGGCTCATATTATGCTTCCAGATAGTACGGCTATTCGTAATAATTCCAATATTGCAAAGTTTGCAGATACTGGTATTGAAGAGCTCGTTAAACAGATGGTTGCAGCTGGAGCTTCAAAGACCAGGCTTGTTGCAAAGATAGCAGGTGGCGCAAAGATGTTTGCATTGTCTGGTAGTGCAGCATCTGCTATTAATATTGGAGAACAGAATTCACAAGCTTCAAAGAAGAAGCTAAAAGAATTAGGTATTAAGTTACTTGCAGAAGATTGCGGTTTGAATTATGGACGTACGGTTGAGATTTATAGTGAGACCGGAAAGTATTTGATCAAAGCCGTTGGAAAGCCTGTTAAAGAGATATGAATAACAAAACTAATACTAAACCATTACCGATTATTATATGTTTATTGGCAAGCGGTATTGCGTGTGTCATTTCAATACTCCAGGGAGTAGACTTTGGCGTATTCGTCAGACGGTTCGCTCTGACAGCCTTGGTTTTCTACCTCTTGGGTGTTATCGTTCGTGTCGTTATCGATAGAACATTTAAGATAGACATGGAAGAAACTTTAAAACAACAGGAACAGGAAATGATGGAATCATCAGAGACTGAAGGAGCAGTTGAAGATCTATCTGATATAGAGGCTTCTCTTTCAGCAGAGGATGAGGATTCTGAAACAGAGTCTACAGATGAAATCTAGTAGATTTGTTTTCGGAGGAGTAGCATGAACGAGAAGGACAAGCAGAAGCTTTGGGATAGTTATAAGAAAAAACCGACTCCTGAGCTGCGCGAACAAATCATAATTGAATATGCGCCTTTGGTCAAAGTCGTTGCAGGACGTATGAATATGTATCTTGGAAAAAACGTCGAATTTGATGATTTGTGTGGTTATGGTGTGTTCGGCCTCATCGATGCAATCGATAGATTTGATACAGCACAGGGTGTTAAGTTTGAAACTTATGCTTCCCTTAGAATCAGAGGAGCGATTCTGGATCAGATCCGTAAGATGGATTGGATTCCTAGAACGATTAGACAGAAACAGAAAAAGATCGAAGCTGCTTCTAAAGAAGTAGAAGCTAGAACAGGTCATGCTGCTTCAGAAGCTGAAATAGCTATGGAATTAGGTATTTCAGAAGATGAGATGACTGATTGGCAAACTGATCTAAATATGACGAATGTAATCTCTCTAAACGAGTTTGTTGAGCAGGGTACAGAACCTGCTATGGAAACTGAGAGAAATTCTCATTTCATCCAACCAGAAGAAAAAATAGCTAAAGATGAATTAAAAGAAAAGCTTAAAGCAGCTCTTGATGTTCTTACAGAAAAAGAAAAACAAGTTATTCTCTTGTACTACTATGAAGAGATGACTTTGAAAGAAATTAGCCAGATCCTAAGCGTATCTGAATCTCGAGTTTCACAGCTTCATACGAAAGCTTTGGGAAAGATGCGTTCAGTAATGGGCGATTATCTCGGAATCCTTACAGGAGGGTTGTAATAGATTTCGGGTTTAAGGGGGAATTATGGAACAGAAGAATGCTTTTGTTCAACTAGAGGTTGAATCTGGAAATGTATATTTAAAGTACTATCCTCCCGCTGAAGGCGGAGAGGTGTGCGATATTAAGGAGGTAGAGTCCTATTTAACAAATCAGGGCTTTACTTCTTTTAGTGTACAGAAACTTGATCAGCTTCTTCGAAAGGAAGAGCAAGACAGGATGGAACTCGGAAAAAGCAGGTTCGAGTTCTATTCGGGTTCCATGGTGACCTTCGTTTCGGAAAACGAAATAGAATGTTACAGTAGAGTTTATCCTCCTTCTGTGAATGGTTCAAATCTCTCGAAGGACGATATTGTAGCTTCTCTTAATTCGGATATGGTAAAGAGCGGCATCCGAGAGGATGCGATAGAGGAATATCTGGAACATCCGGTCTTTTTTCAGAATGTTGTATTTGCAGAGGGAGAGAGACCAGTTGATGGAACCGATGGTTCGATTATTTTCCATTTCAATACAGATCCGACACTTGAACCAAAGAGAAATGAAGATGGTTCAGTTGATTTCCATTCTTTGAATGTTATAAATACAGTTGAGAAATATGACTTGCTTTGCGAATTGACGAAGGAAGTTCCGGGAACACCAGGGACTAGTTTGTATGGTAAAAATATCGAGCCAAAGAAGGCAAAACCTGCGCCTTATGAATTTGGAAAAAATACTTATCTTAGTGAAGATGGTTTAAAAGTATATGCGGCAGCGACAGGACATGTGCAGTTGTCGTCAGGACGCGTTATAGTAAGTGATGTTTATACGGTAACCGGTGACGTGGATAATAACACGGGAGATATCGATTATACTGGAAATGTTACGATAGGCGGTTCGGTGAGAACAGGCTTTTCCGTAAAGGCCGGAGGCGATATCATAGTCGAAGGAGTTGTAGAAGATGCGAATCTGGAGGCTTTGGGTCAGATTATCGTAAAACATGGAATTAACAGCCAGGGCAAAGGAATTATCCGAGCTGGCAGTAATGTTATTGCAAAATTCATCGAAAACGGGCATATTATTTGTGGTGGATATGTTGAAGCTGGCGTTGTACTGGCTTCACATGTTGAAGCGGAAGGTGATGTTATAGTTCAGGGAAAGAAAGGATTCATCGCTGGAAGCGAAGTTATTTCGGGCGGTTCGGTTAGAGCTGATAGTATAGGTTCTGACATGGGAGCAAAGACGGTTATTGAAATAGGTTCGAAACCGCAGACGAAGGATTTTCTGAAAAAGATTGAGAAATCAAATAACAAACTTGAAGAGGAAATCACTCGTTTTTCTAATATTGTGGCGAATTATACGCGTTCAATAAAGAAAGGCCTGAAACCGGACAAAAAAACATCAGAATATCTGATAAAGGTTACAAATGCATTAAAGGAAGCTCAAGGATATCTCGATAGTAATAATAAGATTAAAGAAGCGCTGGAGAAACAGCTCGAGGCTAATGCGAATTGTAGAATAGTCGCAAATCGGGATGTGTATCCAGGAACTACGCTTTATTTATATGGGCACAAGAAAAATATTGAGTCTCAACTTTCCTCGTGTCAGTTTAGATATGTGGACGGTGATATTACTAGAACGGTTATCTAGAATTATATTCTGGAAGGGGGAATAGTTATGCAGCTTCGACCGGTAGAATTTAATGGCATGATTCAGAATGCGAATGAAATCTCGCATCTTCAGTCACATGAAGATAACAAGTCTGCGCTTCAGCAAAATATGATGCATAATGCTGCTGAGATACAGAGACAGCAGGATGCGACGAGCGTTCATGGGAATGTAAAAACAGAAACAGAAAACCTGGACGAAGATGGTTCAGGTGTTATCTATAAGCGCCCGGACAAACGTAAGAAGAAAAAGGACGAGAAAGAGGACGAGAAGAAAAAGAAACACGATGATGGCAGAATGTACAAAAAAGGTGAAAAGCCATTTGACGTGAAGATTTAAGGAGACTTTATGACAGGACTAGAAGTAGCGGTTCTATTGATTGGAATCTTAGCTATTGTAGGTAGTTTTTTTATTACAAAGAAGATGTCATCTGACGATATAGAAGAGATTCAGAAGATGTCACAGGCAGAGATTAAAACCATTCTCGACAAAGAACTAAAGGGCACTGACGAGAAGATTAAACAGTCTATTATGGATAGACTTGATGACTCGTTCGAAACTCTCGAGAGAAAGACTGACAAAGAGACAAATGACAAGATTAAAGAAATCAGCCAGTATTCAGATACGGTTCTTTCTTCTATGAACAAATCTCATGATGAGATTATGTTTATGTATGATATGTTGAATAAGAAACAGGAAAAAATCACTGAGCTCACAAAGCAGATTGAGGTGATGGAAGATACTCTTCGCGCTCTTAAAGATGAGATTGAAGAGAAAGAACAGATTGCTTTTGAACCTGTTGAAGAAATCAATACTCCTGAGCTCGAATCCTTGAAAGAAGAGTTTATTAAGAAGTACGATACGAATCAGAATGAGCAGGAACGCGAAGAGGAAGGAAATGCGAACAGCGAAATCCTAGCCTTGGCGAAGTCTGGATATTCTGAAATTGAAATCGCAAAGAAACTGGGCCTCGGCTTAGGTGAAGTGAAACTCGTTCTCGGCTTGTTTAAGAAGTAAGGTGGATTAGTAATTCTATGAAGATGAAATATTATCTCAGAGGTTTGGGAGTGGGCTTGATTCTCGGCTCACTCATGTTTATGATTGCGGGCTTTTTTCATAAGCCTACACTTTCTAAGTCTGAATTAGTAGCGCAAGCGCAAAAATACGGGCTGGAAGTTACAGAAAAGAGCGACGGAACCATAAAGAGTGATTCTGAAGAGAAGAAAAAGAAAGAATCAAAGAAGAATTCGAAGACAAAGAAAGAAGAAAAGACTGGCAAAGAGGTTAAGGAACCTGAAGAGTCTACAAAGAACGCAGAGAAACCAGAAACTCCTGAGCAGCCGGGAGCGCCAGAGCAGGAAGAGGTGAACATCGTAGTTCAGCATGGAATGAGTTCAGATACTGTTTCACAGGTGCTTGCTGATCATGGTGTTATCTCTGATTGGAAAGATTTTAATAGATATCTCGAAACTAATAACTACGGAAATAGAATTCAGCCGGG
>JAEEGL013858394.1_pt1 | contig 10605 bp, 11 predicted proteins | sample 9134231 | NCBI WGS metagenome assembly JAEEGL01 (sample SAMN16246548, study PRJNA631951) | gut metagenome | biome: gut microbiome; feature: rumen; material: fiber-attached | host: Bos | place: Iran: Karaj | collected 2018-10 | reverse complement strand
TTTGTCCTCCGAAGAGTTTAATTCCACGATATTTTGGTTGTGAATCCCTAAGGTTTTTAGCCGCACCGGCTGCCTTTTTGTGTGCCATATTTCTGGATAAATAAAAATAAAGATAAGGTCCGAATTTAATCTTTAGTTTGGTTGACAGCCCAAAGAAAAGCTAATTCCGACAAAGGTTTTCCCAGCCGCCAAGTTCGCGGAAAGTACTAATAAATAGTATAGCAAATTAAATGAGATTTTCAAGTGATACTTGAATTTTTAAATACTAGATGTTAAATATATAGGGAATAAAAAAGTCATTGATTTTTTGACTTTTTTAAAAATATTAATATAATTAAGCATAGCTTAATAAAAATTTATCATTTAATCTTAAAAGATGTCAACATTAGAGAGCCGTGAAAATTATAGAAAAGATGAAATAAAAGAGGAATTAAAATCGCTAGAAAAAAGTGTAAAATTAGGACAAGGAAATGCAGAAAATGCAGAAAATGCAGGTGATTATATAAAAAATTTTGTACAAAATGTAATTGGAGAATCTATATCATTTAACTCATTTTCTTGATTCTATACAAAAGAATTAAAAGACTGAATGGTCAGATACATTACAGATTGAAAATTAAATTCAGGAGAAAATGCTACATTGGAGGCTCAGATAAAAAAGTTATCAGAAAATTATATGAACTGGAAACTTAAATATTTAATAGACAATTCTTATCAGCCACTAATAAATAATATTCAGTATATCAAAAAAAAAGAAGAAGAAATAAGACAACGTTTATCGAACTCTATGCCGACAGATAACAATGAAACAATAAAAAAATGATGAGATAGAATATCAGAAGATATGTTTCAACAATTATTAATTATGGAATGAGGTCAATGATATAAAGCTGTAATACACGGTGAGTTCAGAGAAAAATTTCCTACATGACCATATGGTATGGTTTATAAACATATAGACCAACAATGAAATTTATTGAAAAATATAGTTCCTTTTAAAAATTGAGAAAGAGTAAGTAAAGAATGGGCATTGAATAATGCTAAAGCATATTACAATAAAAGGGCTCAAGAATGGAAAGAACTATTGAATTGACAATGATGCAAATATAATCAATCACAATTAGATTCATTGGTCTCTGCCTCATGATGAAAACAAAAATCGGTAGAGAGACTTAAAAAATTTGTTGTTTCTCATTGGAAAGATAAACGTGCAATATTCAATTACATATCTAATTTTGCAACGACAGCAAGTTGAGTTGTTCAATGAGGACTTGTTGCTCGTAGGCAATTAGAAGCAAATCGATTCATGTGAACAAAAAAATCATATAGAGAATACCAACAAGAGTATGCAGAGAATAAGAATAAACGCAAAAAAAGATAGAATCCTAATACAACAAATTTTTCATACGTTTACAACAAATTTGCTTAATTTAAATACCAAACTTTATACTGCACATTATCTCTAGGAGATTGAATTCATTCAGCAATATATCTTCTGAATCGAGTTCTTTGCTTCTTAGCCAGATAATGTGTATTTTTTCTTAGTAATTCCTCCATAGTATCATAATCATACTCTCACTGAATATATCATACAACCTCTTTATACCCAATTCACTGCATAGATTGTAAATCTGAAGAATATCATTTATCCAACAGTCACTTCACTTCATCAATCAATCAGTTTTTTAACATTTCTTTTATTCTAGAATTGATACGAATATTAGTCTCCTCCTTTTCACGCCAAAGTCAAACCATCAATAATGGATGTTTAACTGGCAGATGAAGAAATAATTCTGTTTTTGTTTTTCATGTTCCATGATAAATTTCCAATGCACGAATTATATATCTAGTTGCATTTGGGTGTAGTTTACTCGCCTCTTCTGGATCAATTTCTTGTAATAATTTATAAACATATCCAGGCTCAGAATCTTCTTTTTTCTGCAATTCATCACGGTATTCGTAATTTGGTGCACACTCTGGCATTTGAAAATTTTTATAAATTGTATCAATATACAATCACGTTCATCATACTATTATTGGATGTTTTTTGTGTCATAAAATTTCTTCCACCTCATTTTCTACATCAAATTTTCGCTGTCATGCAGTATATGTTTCGTCAGGATTTACAATATCAATCTGATAATGCGGAATCTTTTTACGATATTCTAAGGGAACTTTATCTGTTCAAATATCCATTCAACGAAAAATCTGCCTACTATCGGCAGATATTATTTCAGTAGGAAAAAAATCTGAAAGTAATAATGAAAGTTTACTCTTTCATGTAGCAGTCGCTCATCGGATAATAATTGTTCAATCTGAAAATTTACTCAAAAAATTTTGGCAACAATCCTTTACATCCAAAATTATATCATCAATTTCCATAAAATTTTCCTTAACGCTAAAATATTATCTCAATAATCCAAAATTCTCTGGCCAGAAAATTGGATGATATGAACATTTACTTGTTTTACATACAATGCTCGAGATTTTAGGTTCATCTCATGCGGTATTTATTACAAATTCCCGAGTTTCATCATACTTCTCTTGATTGGATGTCATGACATATGATAGGTCAAAACTATATCTATCTTTTCAATTAGGTGTAGATGAAATTAATTCAATATTTTCGGGTATTAATTTTCATCATTCTATTCAGTCTAAAAACGGATCCATTCTAAATGAAGTAAAATGTTCTCTAATCTCAGAAGAACTTCTTAAAACAGGAATCATTAAATCAAACGCCGAATCAAAATTACGATTAGATAAATTGTCGAAAAATGCTTGAATAGTTTCAGTTGGATTAGTAGGATTAGTTATTTCTTTTTGTGGAGATATATTGTCTCATCTAGAATCCTCAGGATTATTTATTGTTAAATTACTATCACTCGAAGAGTTCTCATAATCTGAATTGTCTCAATTTAGCCAAGCAACATCAGACGCCTCTCCATTATCAATAAAATCGTTTTCTATTTGTTGGCGAAAAACTGCAATATAAAATGAGATACAAAAAAGTAAAAGAGAGCATCCAAAAAAAACTCGAGCCCATAAAGGGATTTTTGAATTATCAGTTGGTGTTTTGTTGTATGACACATTTTGCTCTGTTGCAAACTTTTCAATCAATGCCTTTTTTTTCGCACGATTTGCCTGTGATACAATAGCCACAGCGCTAGCTTTTGTTGGCTTTAAATCTGTTTTTCTTCTCTTAACTACAACCTTTTTCGTTGATTCTTTCTTTTCTATAGATTTATTTTCTGATATTTTAGATATAGACTTTTTTTCTGATAGTTTTGATTTTTTAGATTCTGATTTTGTTGCAGTTTTTGTTGATTTTGTAGGCATTGAAACAAAAAATTAAAATAAAACCAATCAATTCATAATACTATTTTGCACAGAATATGCAAGAATGTTTTTTATCAAATTAATTGCTTAAAATCATCTAAACTGTTAAAACTTTTATATACTGATGAAAATCTTACATATGGAACTGGATACTTATCCTTTAATAATTCTAAAACATCATCTCAGATCACACTAGACTGAATTTCAGATCACTCACTTTGTCGTTTAATTTCAAGAGTATTTAATAAATTTTCAATTTCTTCATTAGTAAAATCCGTTTTTGCAAATGCTAAAAGAATTGCTTTTTTTAATTTTGAACGATCATACATTTCCTTTGATCAGTCTTTCTTTATTACCATCAATTCTGTCATTCATACACGCTCAAAAGTAGTGAATCTATATCCACAAACTTCACATTCACGGCGACGGCGAATTGTTTGTCAATTGTCGACGATTCTAGAATCTACAACTTTTGTATCCGGATTATTACATTTTCCACATTTCATGTGTGTTCAAATGTTAAGAATAAAATTTAATCTAATACATTGAATTAACTAGGTATCAAATATCTTTTATTATAATATGTTATATGTTTGAGTACTCAACGTAGTCGAAGATAATCCTCAATTGAAAAAGAATTTTCTTTTTCTAATTCAGATTTTTTTCATAATTTTTTCAAAAATTCCATCCAATTTTCTTTTAGAATTGAAAAAAATTCCTTATTATCATCAAACTCCACAAAAATAGAAAACGCAGCTCAAAATTGTTCTAATAAAGTATCAATCATCTTTGATCATACTGTATATAATGAATTATCCCAATTAAGAATATGTAAAATATATATTTTTTTCAACAATGTTAAATTAAACTTAGTTTTTTCTTCATCTTTATCCTGAATATTTTGTAAGTATTTAAAATAAATAAGGAATCAGAATAAAGTTTCACGAAGCAATGCTAAGTGCTGTAGCATTACAGTATCATTATACAAACTTTGAAATTTCTTCCATGGAAACATAGAAATGATTTCACGGAATAACTGAACATCAAATGCATATAATGAATTTTTGAGACGAACTACATCCTGCTCAGTAAAAGCATTCTGTAAAATTTTTAAAACATTCTCTCATAATTTAAAATTTGAAAAAATAGGTTCATAATACTGATATACAAATTCATTTGTAGGTAATTTAATCAATGGAGAAATCATCTCAGAATATTGAGCCTGAAACCAATCTAACAATGCCTTATTCTTTACATATAATTTTCAAATGCGAGGATTGCAATCCTGAAGCAATGTAGATAATGCTATTTCATCTTCAGATTTTAATAAATAAGCTGTAGCTTTAATTGAATCTGATTTTAATGGACCAGCAGGGATAAAGAATTTTTCTTTTCATGAGCGAATTTTTTTGTTCACAAACTGATAATAAGCCTGATTTTTGGAATAGACTAAATGAGACATTCATGAATACTGAATTGCTTGATCAGTTTTGAAACGTACGTCAAAATATTGCATCAATTCAGGTACAAGTTTTCATTTAAAGAATCTAAAAAAGAAAGTATCGGCTCTAGAAATAGAAAGTCATCACAAATAACTTACATAAAAATTTAAAAATTGTTCCATGATTTTTGATTCTTTTTTTATACTCGCTGGAATCTGCATCTCATCAAGCTTACTAACATCATCTCAAATCTCAGACATCATCTCATCAAGTTCTTCATAACTGTCTTGATTTTGTAAACGCATACGTGCAACATACTGTTTCACTCATTTAAAAAATCACTTCTTAAAATTATCAGGATCAGTCACATAATCCAGTATAAAATCTAATTCTTCCTCATTTTTTATTAATGAAGTCAATTTTTTATCCAATATATTTTTATCAAAAACATTAGAAATCATACAAGAAACAACATCTCATACATCAGTTCCCAAAAACAAGTACTTCAGATGTATATCTGCAGGAGCTATTTCAAATAGTAAAGTTTCTTCAACAGTAGAAAATTTAGAATCAATCGTTATTTTATCCTTGTTTTGCAAAAAATTTTTCTGTACAATCGATGGCTGAGGTCAAAATAACCATTGATAAAATTCATTATAGTAATTTTTACTTAATTTATCAGAATTAATATATAAATAATTAACACGTTTCTCATAATAAAACATCATGAAGAAGATGTCTATGTGCAACAACATTTTTGTCCTTAATTTTTGAATAGATTCCCTACTAACATTATGCTTCAGCTGTGATGTTACGATTTCAAAAAAATTAAAGTACAAGTCTACAAACCATTGAAAATCGGATTTTTCATCTATTCATGGAAATACTTTTATTCTAGCCGCAAATAAGAAGGTCAATAAGTAAAACGTATATAATGCATCTACAAAAATATTTTCTTCCTCTTTATCAAAGGATTCATACAAATACAACGAACAAAGTAACGTCATTGCATTTGCAGTATTTCAAATATTATAAAATTTATATCAATTAAAATTTGCTGCTGCTATATAAGAATAATATGCATCCGTCATCTTAGACTGCATCATATCCTTATGTATTCATAATCACAATTTTCACTCAAAAATATCTACAGAAAGGTCAAAAAGATTTAACTTATGATTTTCTATAATTTTTCTATCAATAATGGTGAAAAAATCCTTTGCCGAGATAAAAGAAATAAACATCGACGCAGGATTAAATGAATCTTTTACTAAAGAGTCCGGAAAATATGACAATAAGAGCCTTCTAAATAATTGCATAATTTTTGTTAGTCTAAATTGAATTTCTAGTTCTTTTCTATATTAGTCACTTTAATTGAGTAAGATAATTCTGAATATGTTTTGGGATCATTAAACTCTACCACATAAACATCATATCAATCACTATCTTTTTCTATGTCTGTAATTACTCCATGTCAAACACTGTTAACATCCACTTCTGTTCAAATAGTTGGTTTTTCAACTCACATAACTTCAGTCAAAATTATATTAGGATAAGACTGAGCTAAACTTGGATTATATTCAGATTTATACAAAACCTTTCAACTTATTTTTCAGCTAAATTCATCATCTATTTTTGCTCATCTAACTATATTTTCAATCCAAGCTAAGTCCTCGGCAGCTCATACTGTAAAATCTTCACTTCATTGTTCAATGACAGTTCAATCACTAAATGTATATTTATAATCGATAGATACTAAATCTGAATCATCAATAACTTTTGGTCCACAGGCAGCTAAAGCTAATAAAGACAAATAACCTCCTAATACCAAAGCTCTCTTTTTGTACATTTTTGTTTGTTTAAATAAATAAAAGAAACAATACTTGTCTATATGTTTTTTTTGGCTATATGCAAGTGAAATTTATAGGAAAGTATGTGCTATTTTAAATTAAATACTCCCTAAATACAAATGAAAATCTTACATCTTTCGATGTATGCATTTTTATAAGACTTTTTAATTATCGTTTTTTTGTCTTGAAAATATGGAGAATAAAAATAATCAAAAGTAATAATATTTATGATTTCAAAAATTTTTATGAAGATAAGCGTTGTCTGTGGATCAAGAGCAAATAATACAGAGTTGTTATTAAAGTTTTTAAAAATGTTGGACGTACAGACATTTTTAGATTTTGACGTAAATATTGTTTGTGACAGAAAATTTACAAAAGATGAAGAATCTGAGTTCTTATCATTTTTCAATAATAAAAGATTAAAAATCCTAGAACAAACGCATTTTTTTACAAACAATAACAGTGATTTTAATCCGAGTCATGGTTGATGAGCAAGTTATGTTCGTAATTTTGGAATCCAAAAATCAAAAGGGGAGTTTATCCAGCTTTTTGATGATGATAACGAAGTGGATCCAGATTTTTTGGAAAAATGTTTAAAAAAACGAGAAGAAAAGACTTTAAAAACCAAATCTGAATGCGTAATTTTACCGAGTTTATATTATAGAAATACAAACCAAATTCAGAACCAATGATTCTCTCATTTTGACTACTGGCAATCTCGTCCAGTTCTTCATTTACTCAACTGAAAAAAAGAGTCAGAAATCCAAATGTTTAGCGGAAATTGAATTTTCAGTAAAGCTTCAACGTTGAGGAAATCTCAATACGACGAAAAAATTGCACGAATTAGTGAAGATTTGGATTATACTTTGTCCCTGCATGAGCAGGGAATTCAATTACGAGTTTTCTCTGACTTAAAAGTAAAACATCATGAAAGAGATAAAACTAGACTTGAGCAGGCACGAATTGGTTCTTATTCTCAAGCTAAGCAGAAATCAAGAAACCGATTTCTATTTACTAAAAAACACTGAAATAAAAAACAGATTTTTCAATTCTATGTATGTTGACTGCCATGATGCTTATTTTGGTTGAGTATAAAAGCTATTCTATTCTGAGGTAAAAACAGATTTAAAATTATACAAGGATTGTCCTCAGGAGTTATAGAATGATATAAACTCGTTCACAATAGAGATTAGAATTATTTTAGTTTTTCCTTGATTTTATAAGGCATAATCCTACAACATAAGTCATATTATAATATAAGAATTTATGTTTTTTTTTATTCACTAGTAAAGAATTGTATTTTAATAAACTCACCACAAAATTAGAAATTAATTCGTTAATATATTAGATTAAACTTTTATTTTATAATCTAATAATCATGAAAAAAATTATCGCAATTATCGTTATTTGTCTAACTATTTTTGGTTCATGCTACTATGCAAGCAAAAACTTTAATAAAGCTGAACATTCAATTTCAGTTCAATGAGATGGAGAAGTTTACGTAACTCCTGATACATTAATTTTAAGTTTCCGTGTGGAAGAAACAGCTCCTACAACTGCAGAAGCTCAGAAAAATGCAAACGAAAAAATCGATAAAGTAAAAGAAATTATCAAACAATACGATGTAGAAAATACTGATATCAAAACTACGAATGCGAATGTTTATGAACAATACGATTGGAGAGATTCTGGTAGAGTTTCTCTAGGATACACAGCTAGTCATACATTGGAAGTGAAAATCAAAAAAGCAAATATTGAAAATGAATGAATTGCTTCAAAGATTATCGCTCAGGTTTCAGAAATTGGTGGAGTATTGCTAAATAATATCAGTTATGATATCTTTGATAAAGCTCCATTTTACAAAGAAGCTAGAAAACTTGCTATGGAAAAAGCTCACCAAAAAGCATCTGATTTGGCTGAATATGGAGATGTAAAACTTTGAGATCCAATCTCAATCATTGAAAATAGGAGTTATGATTATGCTGTAAGTACTGCAAACTACGCAATGGCAAAAATGGCTTATGACGATGCTGTAGAAGAAGCTGATATGTGATGATGAGCTATTGAATTATGAGAGATGAAACTTACACTAGACGTATCTGTAGTATATGCAATAAAATAAAAAAATCTGATTTATAATACTGTTATTACAAATTTATGAGAACCAATATAATGAAGACTGATTTAATAAAAAAATTAGTTCTTTCCAGTGAATGAAAATTTCATCAAAAATATCAAAGCTGGCTGAATAAATACAGAGTTAAAAAAGAATTTGTTACTTTGGTGGAAATATGAATGCTTGTATTTGCTATACTGTTTTGTTTATTGATATTTTTGATTTATATAAATAAATCTTCCACTCAATGATATTTTCTCAGATCAGCAAGGAATACATACAATAATACGGTATTTAATCATGAAATAATAAAAACAGATATTCTTGATTTAAAGAAAATTAATTGGGATAAGTTGAAAGAAAACGATAGTAGAACCTCTTTATGAACTAATATTGAGACAATAAATATAGATTAATATTATTTTCTCACAAAAATTTTATATATACCAAAAATTACACTTATTTTCTTTTATCGTTATTCAAATATAACCAAGCATCTTCTACTCACTGTACTACATTTCTAGTAGCTTCCCAATTTAAAAGCTGTTTTGCTTTTAGAGGATTGGCCAAGGATACAGCAACATCTCATGGTCTTCTATCTACAACTTCATATGGAATTTCTTTTTCTGTAATAGTTTTAACTATTTCAATCATTTCGTTTACGGATTTTCCATATCAAGTTCAGATATTACATATTTCAAATGCTGGTTCTGCAGTATACATTTCGCTAGTTTCATTAATTTCTATCCTATCGAATAGATATTTTGCAGCAGAAAAATGAGCTTCAGCTACGTCCATTACATGAATATAATCTCTAATACAAGTTCCATCTTCTGTTTCATAATCATTTCCAAATACACTTAATTTTTCAATCTCTCACTTAGCTACTTTGAGTAAGAATGGAAGTAAATTTGTTGGAACTCATTTTGGGTTTTCTCATAAGATATGAGATGGATGAGCTCCAATTGGATTGAAATATCTGAGAGCAACTGCAGAAAATCATTTTTGCATTACCATATCACGGAGCAGATTTTCAATTACAAGTTTTGTAGTTCCGTAAGGATTAGTTGTTTTAGTTTTATCAGTTTCACTGAATGGTGGAAGTAGGTTTTCTGCATCGTATACAGTGGCACTACTAGAGAATATAATCTGATTTATATGATGTTTATTCATCACTTTTAATAAATTTATCGTTCATAGAATATTATGATCATAATACAAGAAAGGATCCTGACAACTTTCTCAAACAGCTTTTTTGGCTGCGAAATGAATAACTAATGCAATATCATTTGCATGTTTTTCAAATACAGCATCTAAATCTGAATAATTTCTTAAGTCCAATTCGTAAAATTTAGGAGTTTTTCATGTAATGGCCTTAATCCCATCTAGAGCAGATTCGTGCGAATTTGATAGGTTATCTACGATGATAACATCGTATCAATTTTCGATAAAAATCGTAGCTGTATGAGAACCAATATATCACAGTCCTCATGTGATAAGAATCTTTTTTTTCTGTCCCATGTAATGTGTAGAAAATAAATGATATCTTTTACGTATGGATTAAATTATATCAATTTAACATAGCTATGCAATCTTATTTAATATCAGGGAAGTATCTAATAACTTGAAGGACAAATTTATCTGCTAGTCTATATCTCTTTTCTCGCTCTTCTGCGGACATAAATACAATTGATGCATTTTCTATAAAAAATTCTCTGAATAAATTTGCTATTCAACTTTTTAATTCATCTATTTGAGGTTTTTCCATGTTTTGGTAAATTATGATAATATCCATATCTAGTGGTACTCCAAAAATTTTTCATAAGAAATATTTATTTATCATTACTGAATATGTATC
>JAEEGL012297868.1_pt1 | contig 10605 bp, 8 predicted proteins | sample 9134231 | NCBI WGS metagenome assembly JAEEGL01 (sample SAMN16246548, study PRJNA631951) | gut metagenome | biome: gut microbiome; feature: rumen; material: fiber-attached | host: Bos | place: Iran: Karaj | collected 2018-10 | reverse complement strand
TCCCCAGAAGAGTACGATATTCAAGGCATTTGACCTCGTATTTGTGATAGCCCGCCAGGATGCCGTGGGTAAGATTACTGCACTTAGCGGCCGTCAGGATATTGATATCCGCAGGTTGGTAATACTCGGCGGAGGACGCATAGGCGAGATTGTGGCCAGGGAGTTCTCCAAGAAAGCGGATTTTATCAAGATAATAGAACTGAACAAGGCACGCTGCGCCGTCCTCGCGGAGCGTCTTGGTGACAAAGTGCTGGTAGTCAACGGCGACGGCCGCAATTCGGATTTCCTGTACGAGGAGGATGTGCGCACCTGCGATGCTTTCGTGGCGGTAACCTCCAGCTCCGAAACAAACATCATGGCATGCGTGGCAGCCCGCAAGATGGGCGTCCCCAAGACCATTGCGGAGGTGGAGAATATTGAATACATTTCCCTTGCAGAAGAGATGGGAATTGACTCCGTGGTCAACAAGAAGCTTACCACGGCAGGACGAATATTCCGTTTCACCCTGAGCGACAAGGTCCGTACTATCAAGTGCCTGAACGGCTCGGATGCCGATGTGATCGAGTATATCGTCAATCCCGATAGCCCGATTACGAAGGCTCCTATCCGCGACCTGAATTTCCCCAGAGAGGCTGTTATCGGCGGAATCATCCGCGGAAGCGATACCATCATTGCAGTGGGAGATACCCTTATCAAACCCTATGACCGCGTGGCGGTTTTCGCCCTTCCTGGAGCTGTCAAGAAAGTGGAGAAGTTCTTCGCCTGAGACGGTATTCGGATATAAAAAACGGCCCCCGTTCAGTGCGGAGGCCGTTTTTTTTATCTGCCGAAGAGGGAGAAGCGTTTCTTCTTGCGCTTCTTTGCGTCCCGTTTCAGCTGCATACCGGTAATGGTCTCGTAGATGGTTCCCCAGTCGGGAATGCCCCCGATGTTCCGGTCGTCGATATAGACGTCGGCGCGGAGCTTGCGGGTCTGAGGCTTCTCGAAGAGCGAACCCGTGCGAGAATCCGAATTGACGGCATAGAACTCGAGTCCCCTCTTGCTGCAGAACTCGACGGCGTCGGTCAGCAACTGCCCCTCGCGGACGGTCCACAGAACTATGCGGTGGCCTTCATTTGCGAGAGCGATAAGGGTATCGATGGCAAAGGGAATCTCCTTGCCGATCTTGGGATACTCGTGCTCTACGATAGTCCCGTCAAAATCTACCGCTATCAGCATTACTCTTTCTCCTCGTCTTCCTTTTCGCCGTAGCCATAGCCGTAACCATAGCCGTAGCCGTAACCATAGCCATATCCGTAACCGTATCCATAGCCGTACTTGCGGTTCTTTGAGACGGCGGCAGCATTGAGTACGATACCCATATTGTGGAGCTTGCCGCTCTGGTAAATGGTCTCAAGGGCAGGCAGGATCCTGCGGTCGAGATTTCCGGAACGGATTATGAAGAGGCAGATGTCCGCGAAGCGGTCAACCACCACTGCATCGGCCACAACATCGATAGGCACGCAGTCTGCGAGGATGTAGTCATACTTGCCGCGAAGTTCCTCGATGAGGGCGTCAAGCCTTTCACGCTTGAGGATCTCCACAGGGTTCGGCGGCATCTGGCCTGCGGGGATAAGGTCAACACCTTCGATTACATTCTTGATGATGATATTGTCGGAGGTGAGCTTGCTGTCGAAGATGTAGTTCGAGACGCCGCGGGTCTTGTGCTTGTGACCGAGTTTGTCTGAGAGAGCCCTCTTGCGCAGGTCAAGGTCCATCAGCAGCACTTTCTTGCCGGCATCGGTAAGGCAGGCTGCCATATTGAGGGCTATGAATGTCTTACCGCTTCCGGATGCGAATGAGCAGAAGGTGAGCACCTTACCCTTGTCGGGGTTGGCTCCGTGCTGCATGAACTCCATATTGGTGGAGAGCAGTCGGAAGGCCTCCGTAAATACTCCTCGCTTGTTCTTTTCGTAAACGACAATCTTGTCCTTCGCCTCCTTGCTCTTGGGAATGACTCCAAGGAAAGGAGCGCTGACCACATCTTCTATATCCTTGCGGTTGTAGATGCGGGTATCGAGAAGCAGACGGCCGATCAAGATAGCCGCGGGGATGGCAAGACCGATCAGCAATCCCAGCAGGAGCATCTTGTTGCGTTCGGGAGAAACGGGAGTGGCCGTACTCTCTGCGCTGTCGATGATTCTGGCATTGTTGTCCACCATTGCCTGGGTGAGGGCGTTCTCCTCACGTTTGTTCAGAAGGAAGAGGTATAACTGTTCCTTGATCTTCTGCTGACGCTCGATGGAGAGCACTTCGCGGGCTCTTGACGGCATCGACGCGAAACTGCTTATGCTCTTTGCACTCTGGGTAGCGGCATCGTTCTTCTTGACTTCAAAACTCGTGATTAGATTGTCGATGGAACTGATGATGGTCTGCTTAAGGCTGGCCATCGAAGACTCGAGTTCGACAACCACAGGGTTCTCCTGGCTGCTGTCCGAGATGAGTTTGTCGTGGCGAAGCTTCATCGAGTTGTACTGCGAGATGAGCCCCTCCACGCGTCCGTCTTCCAGGCCGGTGTTGACGGGAATCAGATTGTCATTGTTGGAAGGATCGGTAATATAATTGCGGATATAGGTAGCCAGGCGAATGCGGGTTTCGAATTCCACAATCTCGGCATTGGAAGTCCTGCTCTGCTCTAGATACTGCGATGCGGACTCGTCCACGCTCATTATCTGGTGGCGACTCTTGTAGTTGGCCAGTGCGCCCTCAACGTCACCGAGTTCCATCTCAATGATGTCGAGGCGCTCGTTGATAAACTCAGCAGTGTTGATGGCAACCTCGTTCTTTTCGGCAATCGCTGCTTCGTTGTAAACATTGATCAGCGTGTTGAGGATATCCTTTGCGCGTGACCTGGAGTAGTCCATCAGTGTGAAGGTCAGGATGGAGGCGTCGTTGTTGGTCTGGGCGATTTTGAGCCTTGAAAGGAAACCTTTGGCGGCAGAGAGGACATTCGTTCTGGTGACGGTTACAGGTTTTCCATACCAGAGCTGACCATAATTTCTGGCCGGCTCAATTTTTATGACTCCGAAAGGAGCCTTTACCTCCTGGTCCAGTTTGACTTCGGCGCTCTTTCCGGATATGTCTAACTTGACGGTAGATTCATCCAATGGCGTAACCGTAAACCTGACAAAATCATCCATATCCTTCGGAAATACCACATGGACAGGAGCATCCTTGTAAATCTCTACGTCTCGAAGCTTAATATGCTCTGTGTAGCTCACGTTAGCCTCAAGCCTCCTGACGACCTCCTCCATAGTATTGACAGAACGGAATTGAAGGATTTCATTTGCCACGTTCACCTTGTTGATGGATCCGCTGTAATTCTCCATCCTCACCGAGGATCGATTATTGCTCGGATTCTTGATGATGATGGTGGCATTGCTCCTGAATACGAGATCGCTCTTCAGGTACTTGTACGCCGCGAATCCCACGCATAGCAGAACGCTAAGGACAAACCAATACCAGTACCTTAGAAGGAAGAAGAAGAGATCCTTCAGGTTAATGGTCTGGTTTCCGGCATTGCCGTTGCTTTGGATGTTGCTCATAAAAAACTGTATGTTTTTAATTCTTTAACAGGTTCATTGCCCATAGATAGATCAAAGAAAGCGTACTGATTGTTGTGGTAATAGGAGTAATGATCTGCATTATAGATTGCATTGCATTACCATCAATCTTTGTAGCCTTAGGCATAACATATACGATGTCGTCCTGTTGCAGATAGAAGGCGGGAGAGTTAAACAGATCTTTTGATTTGAGATTGACTGAGTACATCTCGCGGTATCCGTTAGCAGTGCGTATGACTCGTACTTCATTAATTTTGCCGTACGTTTGAGTACCTCCGGCCATGGCGATTGCCTGAAGAAGATTGATTTGGTTATCTTCTATAGGCATTACTCCGACACCTGTCTCGCCTAACATCGTGATCTTGAAATTGATGATGTTGACCTTGACTATCGGTTCTCGGATGTAGTTTTTGTCTATGAGCAGGTTCGTTATGTAGTTCTTGACCTCATTAAGGGTCATTCCCACAATATGGAGAGTGCCCAATACGGGGAACTCAATATTTCCTGCTGAGTCGACAAGATATCCGCGCGGTGTTTCGGAGCTTATGGAAGACCTTCCGGAACCGTCATCTGCCGCATTGATATCCATATTGACTACACCTCCAACTACGTTGAAGGGGATAGCGAGCTGAGGGTTCTTGCAGGTAACCGAAATGTCGAGGCGGTCGCCCACGTGAACTTTCAGTTCTGGCGCGTCGTTTACTGCAAACTGTTCCCCGACCTTGAAATCCTGTATGTAGGTGAAACGCTTCGAAACACCGCAGGAAGCAGTGATCACCATACAGATCAGCAGAGCCGGGAAAACGTGGAAGATCTTCATAGTCCTAGATGTGAAGTGCTATACCCAAGCTTACGTTAAGCTTCATATCGAAGGGGAAACCAAGCGGCGTTTTCCCGTTCTCGCCACCCTTGGGTGCCATTCCGTTGTAAATGTCGGTAAACCACTCGTGGCTGCCGTCAACGAAGATACCGAATACATTGTCGAAGACATACTCGAGGATCATACCGTAACGGAATGCAAAGCTGATAGCCGGTTTGTAGTCACCAATAGTGGAGTGGACATTGAGCCTGGGATCGATGTACCTTGCCTGGAAGGGATGCAGTACATCGGTTCCCCACTTGAGGCCGAAGGAGTAAGCAGCACCGATTCCGCAGTAAGGCCTCCAGTTGAATGCCTTGGGCTTGGAAACGTCACCGCCGTTGATGATCCAGTCGGCGAAGACTATGCCGCTGTTGAAGGTGTAGGGCCAGAAACCGCCTGCCATAGTCTCCTGGGAGTTGCAAGCACTTGCATTCTGGCTGTATTCGCCATAAAGCCTGAAACCGTAACGGGGGCTGTAGTAGTAACCGACGGATGCGGCACCCTGAAACTTCAGAAGGTCGAGAGCCTTGTTGTTGTCGAAGTAGGTTGCACCGTTCTCATTGATGGAGAATGCTGCTCCGCCCTGCGCAGCGATGAAAAACGGCTTGTCCTGTGCGGAGAGGGCGGTAAGGGAAAGAATCGTCAGCACGAATGCTGCAGTAAAGATTTTTTTCATTCTGTTATAGTTTTTTGTATTCAATAATCACGTTATCTGTCATTCCGTCGAAGGTGAAAAGCTCGTTATAGCGTTTTAGCGCTCCGGCCGAATAACTTGCAAAAGTATCACTTTTTAAGGTAATATCCAAAATTGCACCGGCTAAAGCCTTGGAATCCTCAGGATTAACTGTAATGCCGGAGATTCCGTGGGCGTTTACCCACGATACACCGGAGCCGGGAATCCTGGTCGATACGACAGGTTTGCCGCAGGACATTGCTTCTATCTGTACGATTCCGAAGGCCTCGGTTTTCCATACGGAACTCATCACATAAATGTCGCAGGCATTGAACCAGGCAGCAGCCTCCTCCTTCTCCAAATATCCTGTCAGAATTACTTTTTCTTCTAGATCAAGAGACTTTATCTGCGCTGTAATTTCCTCTCTGAGAGGGCCTTCGCCGGCAATGGCTACGATATGGTCGTCGGGCAGCAAAGAAGCAGCTTCGACGAGATAACGATATCCCTTGTAGCCCACGAGACGGCCCATGCTGAAAATAATCTTCTTTCCGGGGAACCGTGACCTGATGGATTCCATCTCCTTATGGTTATATTTCATCGGCTCTATTCCGATAGGGACGCAGACCGCCTTGTCACGGAATCCCTCCAGGAAGGGGGAGGATTCCAGATAAACCGGGGAAGTGCCGATGATGCGGTCGGCCCTGCGCAGAAGCCAGCTCTGAAGCGGCTTATAAAACTTGAGCAGCGTCTTCTGCTTGAGAATGTCGCTATGCCAGTGGAGCACTACCTTGCCGCGGAATCCGCTGAGCCACAGCGCAAGGGCAGCCATCGGGTCGGGATGATGGACGTGTATTATGTCGTAGTTGCGGCAGATTTTCCTGAGTCTGAAGACCAGGGCGGGTGAGATCATTGTGGCCGCCACCTTGCGCCAGGCCTTGACGCATATGCAACGGCCGTGGGCGTTGAAATGTATGATGCCGCCATCCGGCATATCGGCAGGAAGGCAGCAGCAGAGCATATCGCAGTCTATACCTTGGCCAGAGATGCCCCGGGTGAGGTCCCACATCACCTTTTCCACACCACCTACGATGGGATAGAACTTACCGAGCTGCAATACTTTCATACATCAGTTCTTTCAGGCGGAGGGCGTCGGTCACGGGGAAGAACTCTCCCTTTCCGCCTCCGGTTTCGTGCGCGTAGGGGAGGTCAGCAAGAAGCATCCTGCCTCCGTTGAGCATCATATATTCCGTTATCGGCAGCCCCCAGGTCTCCACCCTCGAGGGGAAGACAAAACAGTCGGCTGCCTTGTAGTAGCCAAAGAGTCTTTCACGGCTCATATGGCCTGTGAATACAATTGAATTGACTGTACCCCAACGCTTTGCAATCCACCTTGCATAGCGGTTCTCGTCTCCCGAGATGGTCAGGAGAACCTTGAATCTTCCCTCTCCGATTTCCTCTTCCAGCAGTCTTGCCGCTTCGCATAGGGTTTCGAAGTTCTTGTGGCAATCAGCAGTGGAGACATAGAGGAAGGTCGGCTTGTCGAACTGCAGAGGTTCGGGCTCGATGCCTTCCAGCGACACTTTCGGCGGAATTACGCGTATTTTCTCCTTCGGGAAGCCCGTAATCCTGCTCAGACCTTCGCGGAACCACTCCTGCTGCACTATCAGGCAGTCGTTGCGCTTAATGTTGATGCGGTAGGCGAAGCGGGTGAACATCGCGAAAAGGGGAATCTTCGGGTCCATCCGAAGGTCTCTCAGGGTCCATTTCAGGAAAGGGAAGGAGGTGTGGCAATAGACCTCTCGGTGCTTCGCCTTTACCCTCGGTGTGGTGTCATGAAGGGATAGCCAGGTGTCGATCTCGCGACCTTCCTTCTTTTCGATTTCAAGACTGATGCGGTGCATGGTTACATATTCGCACCAGAGCCTGCGTCCCCAGCCCTTTATGGTCCAGGGGAATTCGAGATACTCTATTCCGGGGTAGTCGCAAAGGTCGCGTCTGTGCACCAGGGCATAGACCTTCAGTTCCTCTTGGGAGGACAGGTATTGGAGGCACTCCCTCAGAATCGTCAGGGTGCCCCCCTTGCGGATATTGACCGCAGAGACTACGATAATTCGCGGAAGAGATTCTCCCATTTCGCCATTATTGCCTCTTTGTCGTATCTGTCGGAGTTGCGGAAGGCGGCTTCGCCCATAGAGCGTCGCAACTCTTTGTCATCCATCAGTTTGCGCATGCCTGAAGCAAGGCCGTTGATGTCCCCTTCGGGAACCAGTATGCCGTCCTTGCCGTCGGTTATCACGTCCTTCGGGCCGCATTTGCAGGTGAATGAGACGGCGGGCAATCCGGCCGCCTGCGCCTCCAGAAGCACCATCGGAAGCCCTTCGTAACGGGAACTCATCACCAGGAATGCTGCGTTGAGGTATTCGCTTTTTATGTCATTCGAAGGGCCTGTGACCACATTCGACGGCACATCTCCGAGCGGCTCGCCGCTGCCCGCGATGCGCAGGGTCCAGCCGGTAGTATCGATCTTTTTCCAGGCTTCAAGCAGCATATCGAAGCCCTTCTGGTGGGTATATCGGCCAACTGCAAGAACAGTCTTGGATTCCAGGGAAGCTGGCTTTTCGAAGGTGAATGTCCTTGGATTGGAGATTACACGGATATTGCCGAGAGAGCCCCAATAGCCGCGGTCCTCCTCGGTGAGTACTACGAATCGGTCATATTTCGAGGCTGTTACGGCGTCCTGCCGCGTACGCCAGCGGTCGGCCAGGGCCCAGAGCCCCTTGCGGCCGTACTGAAGTTTCTTGAAGCGGCTGAAATGGACCTCCAGCACCTTGCGGCTGCCGTCTTTGATGCTGGGGAGGAATCCAGCCTCGTTGCCGAACATCGAAATCACTATGTCGGCCTTTTCCCTGTTAAGCAGGGCTTCGAGCACCTTGCGATGCCTGCGTTGTTTTGCGGGATAATGTATCAGTTTGTCGGCGAACGAACCGCCGTTGTTCTCCTCGTATCCTATTGCCAGATCCTCGAAGCGGATGCGGCTGTCGAACTCGAAGGCCGGCTGCCGCCCCTTCTGTTCGCAGGTAACTATCATCACTTCATAGCCGTGGCATGCGAGCCAGTTTGCCTTCTCGGCCAGGACCCGCTCCATTCCCGCCGCGCGGTAGGTGCCCGGTATGAGGTAGATCAGCTTCATGCTTCTATTTCTTCTGTTTCGGGCAAGGCCTCAGCTTCAGCCTCCATCTGATTTTTAACATATCCAAGGCAGATGAATAGGCCTAGGATAAAGAAACAGTCGGTGGCGACCTTGAACCAGATGATGAAGTTCGTCAAAGTAAGAAGAAAAAACAGAACCGTATTACCCGGAAGTAATCTAATACATGCTCTGCCTGCATAAATAATATAAAGAGAAAAGACGGCTAATCCGATTAATCCAAAAAAGAAAATAAAGCGTAGGTATCCTACGTCAGTATTCTGATAATAACCTCCGAAGTCCCGTCCCAAGTAGTTTGGATCATCAGCGGGATTGCCGAAATAGCCATCTCCAATGAGCCAGGTTTCCGGGTTGTCTGGGAATACGTACATATCGGCAAGTACATCATTGGATCCAGTGCGCCAATGACCCTCTTCTGCAATAGAAAAGAACCCTTCAAATCCAAAGCGGGTCCTGTTCTTGAATTTATTATCTGAATTGTAAAGGCCTATCACAATCAATACGATTGTTGTTGTTTCCAATAGCATCCAAAGCCAAGCACTTAGAGAGGATCTGTTAGGGCCTGGCTTTAGAGGAGAGACGAACACAATCAGATATAGTAGGCCAATAATAGTTCCAACCAGGGTCGTACGCGCTACCATATTACCTGTTACTGAAAGAATCAAAAAGGCAAGAATATATAGAGGCACGTACTTGGAATGGCCCTCATCTGTTTCTTTTTTTAGAAGGTACATACACAGAATAGATGCAATCGCAAAGCGGATGCCTCCCGTATCAAGAGTTGCAGAACCGCTAAATCCATACAGACGGTTTTCTGTTTTACACCAGCCCAGTCCAGGTATCGCCCTTAATATAAGATTGTCCAAAGGTTGGTAATTATCTGCAATGACGGCAATCAGTCCTTGTATAGTTGAAATGGCTACGATGTAGGCCGCTACTAGGTTAATCGAAAGATCACCATGAGCCCATTTGATGCATTTTATTACGGCAAAAGCAGAGGCAAGCCATACTATCATTGAAATAAAATAGGTTGTGTAGACTCGCTCCTGCGTGTGATGATAAGTTGCGGAGAAAAAAGCCAGGAAAGAGATTAATGCGGAGAATACCAGAAGAGCAAGAAATTCTTTTGTAATAGCGATTCTTCTTTGACGATACATGTCAGCAACAAACAAAAGTGCTCCAATTACTGCAGTCAATTCCTTTGTGTTGAAACCAAACGTAAAAGAATATGGAGTCGGAAAATAGAAAAAATTGACTACCAATAAGCAGAATAATACCTTTAAACCCTTCATTTTACTTGTAGATAATACCGTAAATGAATCTGTAAATAACGTTATAATAAAGCCTTACATACCACCATTGTCCCTTTGCTGCCATCCTTTGCAGCAACCGGGTGCGCAGCGGCAGGTCGGGATTGGCATCCGCATACCTGTCAGCCTCGGGATACCACTCTTTCCAGAGCTGATACATGTTTTTGTCGTCTGTAATCAAAAACGGCAACTTGATGCTTAATTTGAACAAAGATACATCCTTTTCGAGACTATTCCCATACTTGTCCTGCAGGAAATTGACCGCCCGGTCCACATTGAAACGGATGTCGTCCAGCTTTTTCTGAGAGTATGAATTTGAATATGCCCCTTCGTTCAGTTTGACATAGTGGTATAGTGCCTCAGGCACATATGCCACATTGCCGGCCATCGCGGAAAGCATAATCATCGTCATATCCTCTCCCATCGGATGCCCTTCGGGAAATGCTATTCCATTGTCTGAATAGAGGCTCCTTTTTACCAGTTTGTTCCAGACATTATACTTCGTCTGTCCGCCGAGAAAGCCTTTCCTGAGCAAATCCTCCGCCTTATCGTAGGATGGATTTGACATATATCGCTCATTCTTTTCGAACGAAAGGAAGAAGTCACAATAAGCTATATCCGCATCCCTTTCCTTCGCGGCAGTGTACATCTTTTCCAGCATCGTAGTCTCAGTCCAGTCGTCGCTGTCGCAATGATATACATATTCGCCCTGTGCGGCTGTGAGTCCAGTGTTGCGGGCTGCCGGCAGTCCCTTGTTCTCCGGGTGTCGGATAATCCTTGTCTGACCGGAGCGGGAGGGGAACTCTTCTAGAACCTTCTGAAGCAGTCCGATGCTTCCGTCGGGCGATGCGTCGTCCACGAAAATGAACTCCACATCATCCAGCGTCTGACCGAACAGATTGCGCGCGCAACGTTCTATGAAGCGCTCCACGCCATAAACGGGGATGATG
>JAEEGL010786386.1_pt1 | contig 10605 bp, 8 predicted proteins | sample 9134231 | NCBI WGS metagenome assembly JAEEGL01 (sample SAMN16246548, study PRJNA631951) | gut metagenome | biome: gut microbiome; feature: rumen; material: fiber-attached | host: Bos | place: Iran: Karaj | collected 2018-10 | reverse complement strand
CGAGCTGCAGGCCGAGGGCGCGCACCTCGTCTTTGAAGAGCAGGCGGAGCGGCTCGACGATACCTTCAAAGCCGATGCGCTCGGGCAGGCCGCCCACGTTGTGATGGCTCTTGATGACCGCCGCGTCGCCGCGGCCGCTCTCGATGACGTCGGGATAGATGGTGCCCTGCGCGAAGAAATCGAGTTTGCCGAGTTTCTTCGCCTCGGCCTCGAACACGCGCAGGAATTCGCGGCCGATGATCTTTCGCTTCTGCTCGGAGTCGGTGACGCCGGCGAGGGCGGTGAGAAACTGTGCTTTCGCGTTCACGCGGATGAAATCGAGATCGAAGCGCCCGGTGAAGATCTGCTCGACCATGTCGCCCTCGTTTTTGCGGAGCATGCCGTGGTCGACGAAGATGCAGGTCAGGCGGCGGCCGACCGCGCGGCTGATGAGCGCGGCGGCCACGGAGGAATCGACGCCGCCGGACAGGGCCAGCAGCACGCGCCCCTGCCCCACCTGCGCGCGGATCGCCTCGACGGCGGCTTTCTCGTAGGCGGCCATATGCCAGTCGCCCGCGGCGCCGCAGAGGCGAAGGAAATTTTTCAGCACGGTCATGCCGTATTCGCTGTGGCGCACCTCGGGATGGAACTGCACGCCGAACAGCCGGCGCGACGGATCCTCCACGGCGGCGTTGGCGCAGTCGTCCGTAGAGGCGGCGCGGCGGAAGCCCTGCGGCAGAACGGACACGCGGTCGGTGTGGCTCATCCAGCAGACGCTCTCCGCGGGGACGCCCTCGAAGAGCGCGGCGCCCGGCGCCGGACGGAGCGCGGCCTTGCCGTATTCGCCGACCTCCGGCGTGACGACTTCGCCGCCGAGCATGCGGCACATGAGCTGATGCCCGTAGCAGATGCCGAGCACCGGCACGCCGAGCGTGAACACCGCCGGGTCGCAGGTCGGCGCGCCCGGCTCGTAGACGCTGTTGGGGCCGCCGGAGAACAGGATGCCGACGGGGGCGCGCCTGCGGATCTCCTCCGCGGAGACGGTGCAGGGCAGGATCTCGCAGTAGACGCCGCACTCGCGCACGCGGCGGGCGATGAGCTGACTGTACTGACCGCCGAAATCAAGGATCAAAACCAACTGATGATCTTCCATAATCGCTTCCTCTTGAATGCTTTAAGCAAAAACAGCCGCCGAAGTGGCAGCTGTTTTTCGAATGCAGTTTTCCGTTACACGGCGCGGGTGACTTTATTGGAACGGAGGCACCGCGTGCACACGTGAATATGGCAGGGCGCACCGTTGACGATCGCCTTCACGCGGCAGATATTCGGCTTCCAGGGACGGTTGGTACGGCGATGGGAATGGGAGACCTTGATGCCGAAAACGACGCCCTTTCCGCAGATATCACATTTAGCCATAATTGCACCTCCTCAACGGTTTCTAATGCAGACCATGATATTTTAACAGAAATGATTTCGTTTTGCAAGCCCTTTTATGCGAAAAAAATCGGTTTTTTTCAAAAGATTTCGCGGGGGCCCGTTTTTTCTACTTCTTGCGGACGCCCTTGCGGCTCTCGGCGACCGCCACGGGATCGGGATCGCGGAAGCCGCTGCGGGTGGGCGCGCCCAGCGTTTCGCGCAGCCAGCGGACGCTGTATTCGACCCATTCGGGCAGCCGGTCCGGTACCGGGCGGGCGGTGATGCGCTCGTTGCCGAGGGAGAAGCCGTGGTCGCCGAAGGAATAGACATGGCTCTCGAAGGGGATGCCGTTCTCCTCCAGCCCGATGCAGAAGCGCAGCGTGTTCTGCACGTTGACGGTGGTGTCGTTTCGGGCGGTCACGAGGAAGCAGGGGCACGCCTCGGGCGTGATGTGCTCGATGGGATAGGGCAGCTCGTCCTGGCAGTAGTCCACGATATCCTTGAGGACGGCGGCGTAGACGAGGATCGCCGCGGCGGGGCGGCGGGACGACATGGTCGCGGCGCAGGCGGCGAGATGGCCCCCCGCGGAGAAGCCGACGACGGCGATCTTATCGGTGCGGACGTGCCATTCCTCCGCGCGCTCGCAGATGAGATCGTAGGCCGCCTCGTAATCCTCCATCGGGCAGGGCCAGTGGGCGACGCTGCGCAGCGTGTAGCGCAGGATGAAGGTCTGATAGCCCGCGCCGGCATAGGCGATGGCGACGGGATCGGCCTCCCGGGCGGAGCAGAACGCGTAGGCGCCGCCGGGCAGCACGATCATGGCGGGACGTTTGTCAAAGCAGAACTCGCCCCCCACGTCCTGGATCAGCGCGGTCAGGGTGACGCCTCTTTTTTCATTGAGGGTGATGGTTTCGACTCTCATGGATCTCATCCTTTCCAAAACGTCTTTTCCTACCATACAGTATAGCAGATACGGAACGGCAAGACAAGAAAAATGCGCACGGATTTTTGCTTCCTCCATTGCCTTTTTTTGTTCGGACCGATATAATAAGAGAAGAACGACCGGAGGGATCCGGAGCTGCTGGAGGTATGCAAATGAAACAGATCGACATCGGTACCTGCATCAAGGGGCGCGACGCGCTCAAATGGGCCGCGCTGGCCCGGGATATGGGATTCGAATGCGTGGCGGTGAATTTCCACATGACCACCGGGGACGTGGACATCCGCGAGCTCGCCCCGAAGTTGCTGGACGTGCTGGGAGACTCCGGCGTGTACGTGGCCTCCATTGGGCTGTACTGCAACGCCCTGACCAGCGAGGAGAGCCGGAAGGGCCTTGAATATTTCATCGACAACGCTCACCTGTTCGGCACCGACATGGTGTCCACCTTCGCCGGCGCCCTGGAGGGCGAGAGCGTGGAGGCGGCCATCCCCCGCTTCGGAGAGGTGTTCGGCGAGCTGTGCCGCCGGGCCGAGGACCGCGGCGTGCGCATCGCCATCGAAAACTGCGACATGGGCGGCACCTGGCGGAACAACACCTGCAACATCGGCTTCAACCCCAAGGCGTGGGAGCTGATGTTCGACGCGGTGCCCTCCGACGCGCTGGGGCTCGAATGGGAGCCAGGGCATCAGCAGGTCCAGCTCATCGACCCGCTGCCCCAGCTCAAGGAATGGGCGCCGAAGATCATCCACCTGCACGGCAAGGACGCCTCTCTCGACATGGACGCGGTGCGCCGCTACGGCATCCGCGGGGCGGTGGATTTCTGCCCCCAGCGCACCCCCGGCTTCGGCGATCTCGACTGGCGGAAGGTCTTCTCCATCCTGCACGCGGCGGGGTATGAGGGCAACATCTGCGTGGAGGGCTATCACGACCCGGTGTATCGCAAGGATTGGGAGCCCACGGCGCAGAAGCATTCGCTGCAGTATCTGAAATGGTGCCGCGGCGGCGATTTCGTCGAGAACGTCTGGGGCGTCTGACCGTGCGCACCGTCAATTACGACGCGTCGACCCGGATGGCGGGCGAGCCCGTTATCCGCCGGCTCGGCGCGTGCAGCCCCGGCGGGGAAATGACCCCCTTCGTGCACGAGGGCCGTCTGTACCGGCTGGAGCTCTATAACCCCACCGGCGGGGTCGATATGCGGCAGACCGTCGCGCAGGTCCGCGACGCGGAGAGCGGACGGGTGCTCTCCCGCTTCGGGGAGGACTGCTATTACCACTCCGGCTTCTATGAGAACGGGCGCATGTACGTCTTCGCCCGCGGGATCGACGACGCCTCGTCGGTGTGGCGCTTCGACTCGGCCGATCTTCTGCACTGGGAGAAGACGCCGCTGTTCTCCTATCCGGAATTCCGCTTCTACAACACCGGCGTCGCCCACGGGCCCGACGGGTATTGGATGGTGATCGAAGCGGATCGCCCCGCCGAGGCGGTGGGCGTTCCCTTCACCTGCTTCTTTCTCCGCTCCGACGACCTGCTCCATTGGGAGATGCTTCCGAAGGACCGCTGCTATCCCAAGGAGCGCTACTGCGGCGGCCCCTGCCTGAAATACGCCGACGGCTGGTATTATCTCATCCTCGTGGAGGCGCTTCCCCTCGACCGCTATACGAATTACGTGCACCGCACGAAGGATTTTTTCACCTTTGAGACGGGCAGGTACAACCCTTTCCTGCCGGTGTGCCCGCAGGACCGCGTTCGCTCGCCCCGGGCGGCGGACCTGCCCGCGGCCTTCGACGAGGACCTGCGGCACGGATTCCTCTCCAGCTCCAGCGACGTGGATATGTGCGACTTTGACGGCAGGACCTATATCAACTACCTCGTGGGCAATCAGCACGGCTTCTATTATATGTGCGAGGCGGAGTACGACGGCCCGATGGCCGAGCTTCTGGAGCGGCAGTTCCGATGAGCGCGGCGCAGACCGTCAGCGCCGTCGATCTCATCCGGGGCGCGGGGCCGCGGGCGAAGAGCTTCTGCGGCCGGTAAGCGTTCAAACGAAAACGGCTGATGCGAAACGCATCAGCCGTTCTTTTTTTATTTCCCGCTCCGTTACAGGCCGAAGAGCGCGGCGAAAAGATTTATGCAGCCGCCGACGAGAAACGAGACCGCCGCGGAGAGGCCGTTTCCGATGAAGTCGAGCGCGGGGAAATAGTTGCCGATGAGCAGCAGCCCGATGAGCAGATAGACGCCGTAGCGCTCGTACTGCATGAGCTTGTAGTATGCGCTGTTGGGCAGGACGAGCGTCAGCACGCGAGACCCGTCCAGCGGGGGGATGGGGATCAGGTTGAACAGCCCGAGGCCCGCGTTCATGATGGCGAGCATCTGAAAGAACGTGGAGAGCACCTTACACACGGTATACGCAAGGCCGGAGGCCTTTCCGGCGAGCAGGTCGAACAGCACGGTCAGCATGCAGGCGAGCGCCATCAGAAGGAAGTTCGCGCAGGGGCCCGCCAGGGCGGTGATGGCCATGTCGCGCTTCGGTTTTCTGAAATAGCGGCTGTTGACCGACACCGGCCTGGCCCAGCCGAAGCCGACGAGCACCATCATGAGAAAGCCGAAGGGGTCGACGTGCCGGAGGGGGTTCATGGAGATGCGGCCGCGCCAGCGCTGCGAATCGTCGCCGAGCTTCAGCGCCGCGAAGGCGTGCGCCGCCTCGTGGACGGTCATCGCCAGCAGCACGCAGGGGAGTCGGTAGAGCAGCTGGATGAGAAAGACGGTGGGGTTTGACAGAAGGGTGGAAATGCCCATGTCGGGATCTCCTTTCGAAAAGAGGTCAGATCACGTCCAGCGACACGACGTCTTCGTAGCTCTCGCGGCGGACGACCAGCCGGTCCTTCCCGTCTTTGACGAAGACGACCGGCGGGCGGGGCACCCGGTTGTAGTTGGAGGCCATGGAGTAGTTGTAGGCGCCGGTGGAGAGCACGCACAGCAGCATGCCGGGCGAGAGCTTCGGCAGCGCGATGTCGCGGATCAGGATGTCGCCGCTCTCGCAGCAGCGACCCGCGACGGTGTAGACGGTGTCGCGCGGGGCGTCGGGGGCCTCCGGGAGCAGCGCCTCGTAGGCCGCCTCGTAGAGCGCGTAGCGGGGGTTGTCGGTCATGCCGCCGTCGACGGAGACGTAGTTGCGCACGCCCGGGATCTCCTTGACGGAGCCCACGGTGTAGACGGTCAGGCCCGCCTCGCCCACGATGGAACGGCCGGGCTCCATGCACAGCCGCGGCGTCGGGAGCCCCTGCGCGGCGGCGGCGCGCTTCACCGCCTCGGCGGCGGCGCGCACGTTCTCCTCGATGGTCGGCGGGTCGTGGCTGTCGATGTAGCGGATGCCCACGCCGCCGCCGAGGTTCAGCTCGCCCACCGTGACGCCGTAGCGATCGCGGATCTCGGCGATGAAGGCCATCATTTGCTCCGCGGCGCACACGAAGGGAGCGGTCTCGAAGATCTGCGAGCCGATGTGGCAGTGGAGGCCGCAGAGCTCGGTATGCGGGGCGGCGAGGATCTCGCCGATGAAGGCGAGCGCCTCTCCGTTTTCCAGCGGGACGCCGAATTTGGAGTCGATCTTGCCGGTGGCGATGAAGTCGTGCGTGTGGGCATCGATGCCGGGCTTGATGCGCACGGAGACGCGCGCCGTCACGCCCAACTCGGCGGCGATGCGGTCGACCGCGGCCAGCTCGTGCGTGTTGTCCAGCACGATGCGGCCTACGCCGGCGGACAGGGCCTCGCGGATCTCCCGCTCGGTCTTGTTATTGCCGTGGAAGAAGATCTTTTCGGGGTCCATGCCCGCGCGCAGAGCGGTGAAGAGTTCTCCCCCGCTCACCACGTCGGCGCCCATGCCGCAGGCCTGAACGGTGCGGTAGATCGCGGTGCAGGAGAACGCCTTGCTCGCGTAGAGCGCCAGCGCGTTGCCGCCGCAGCAGGCGCGCATCGTATCGACGTACCGGCGGCAGTTGCGCTCGATCTCTCCCTCGTCCATCAGATACAGAGGGGTCCCGTATTTTCTCGCCATGGCCGCGACGGAAACGCCGCCCATGACGAGTTCGCCGCCGTCGCGGCGAAGGCTTTCCATTACTTTCATGAGATGATCCTTTACTTTCGGTCGGAGAACAGATAGGCGATCAGTTCGTCTCTTCCCTCGCCGTTCAGCGCGGAGAAGGCGATGATCTCATCGGGGGAACAGGGGGCGAACGCCTCTCGCAGGCGTGCAAGGGACGCTTCGTTTTCCTTCGGCTTCTGCTTGTCGCACTTGTTGGCGACAAGCGCGTAGCGGACGCCGCTGCGGAAAAAATAATCGGCCATCAGGAGGTCGTCCTCCGTCGGCGCGCGGCGCACGTCCACGATCAGGGCCGCGCAGCGGATGGACTCCGTCGCGCCGAGGAAGGCGTCGATGAGTTTCGCCCAGCGGCGCTTCTCCGCGTCGGAGACCCGGGCGAAGCCGTAGCCCGGGAGGTCGGCGAGGTAGAGCGAGCCGTCGATGAGAAAGTAGTTGACGTGCACGGTCTTCCCCGGGTTTTTGCTGACGAATGCCAGCTTGTTCCGGTTCAAGATGCGGTTGATGACGGAGGATTTGCCCGCGTTGGAGCGCCCCGCGAACACGATGGAGGGGCGCCCGTCGCGAAGCAGATCCGCCTCGGTCGCGGCGGATCTGATAAACTCCGCGTTGTGCAGATTGATCGCGGCCATCAGCTGCAGATCTCCCTGCGGACGGCCCGGGACGCGGGCTCCGCCTCACCCTCCGCCAGCGGATCGGGGGCGGGCGCAGGCGCGGGCAGCAGAACGGCCTCCAGCGCCTCCTCCGCCGTGCGGATGGGAAGGAACTGCAGGGCCTCGCGGACCGTCGGATCGATCTTCTCGAGATCCTTCCGGTTTTCCGCCGGGATGAGCACGCAGCGCATGCCCTCGCGGAAGGCCGCCATCGTCTTCTCCTTGAGACCGCCGATGGGCAGCACGCGGCCGCGGAGGGTGATCTCGCCGGTCATGGCCACGCTGCCGCGCGCGGGCCGCCCGGTGAGCGCGGAGACGAGCGCGCAGAAGATGGTGACGCCGGCGGAGGGGCCGTCTTTGGGCACGGCGCCCTCGGGGAAGTGGATATGTATATCCCGGTTCTTGTAGAATGCGGGGTCCACGCCGAGTTCTTTCGCCCGGCTGCGGATGAAGGAGATCGCCGCCATGGCGGACTCTTTCATCACATCGCCGAGGTTGCCGGTGAGCTGAAGTTTCCCGTCGCCCTCCGGCAGGTTGACCTCCACCTGCAAAAGTTCGCCGCCGACGGAGGTGTAGGCAAGGCCGTTGACCACGCCCACCTGATCCTCGTGCAGGCCGTCGGATGCGACGTAGCGCGGCGCGCCGAGCAGGGCTTCGACCTCCCCCGGGGTGATGCGCATCGAGGTCTTCCCTTCGCGCACCAGCTCCAGCGCCGCCTTCCGGCAGAGCGCGGCGATCTCCCGTTCCATGGAGCGCACGCCGGACTCGCGCGTGTAGCCGCGGATGATCTTGCGGACGGCGTCGTCGGTGATGCGGAGGGTGCGGCCGTTCATGCCGTGCAGCGCGAGCTGTTTTGCGATGAGGTGCCGCCGGGCGATCTGCACCTTCTCCTCGTCGGTGTAGCCGGAGACCTCGATGACCTCCATGCGGTCGAGCAGCGGGCGGGGAATGGTGTCCGCGGTGTTGGCGGTGAGCACGAACAGCACGCGGGAGAGGTCGAACGGCAGTTCAAGATAGTTGTCGCGGAAGGAGAAATTCTGCTCGGGATCGAGCACCTCCAGAAGCGCGGCGAATGGGTCGCCCTTATAGTCTTTGCCGATCTTGTCCACCTCGTCGAGCACCAGCACGCAGTTGCGGCTGCCGGCGTTGGACACGGCGGAGATGATGCGGCCGGGCATTGCGCCGATGTAGGTGCGGCGATGGCCGCGGATCTCCGCCTCGTCGGACACGCCGCCGAGGGAGACCCGGGCGTATTTCCGCCCCAGCGCGCGGGCGACGGACAGCGCGACCGAGGTCTTGCCGGTGCCCGGAGGGCCGATGAGGCAGATGATCTGGCTCTTGACCTTGTCGGAGCGCTGGCGGACCGCCACGTACTCCAGAATGCGCTTTTTGACGTCCTCCAGACCGTAGTGGTCCGCGTTGAGGATCTTCTCGGTCGCGGCAACGTCGAAGCGGTCTTTCGTTTCGATCTCCCACGGGGCTTTGAGGCAGACGTCGATATAGGTGCGCAGCACCGAGGCCTCCGGGGAGGAGGCGGTCATGCGGGACAGCCGGTCCACCTCGGTGCGCAGCTTCTCCGCCGTCTCGGCGGGCAGCGCCCGGGCGGCGATCTTTTTCTCATATTCCGCGCACTCGCTCTGCAGATCGTCCTTGTCGCCGAGCTCGGTGCGGATGGCTTTCATCTGCTCGCGCAGATAATAGTCGCGCTGGTTTTTGTCCATCTGCTCTTTGACGCGGGCCTGGACCTTGGCGCCGGCGCGGGCGATCTCGGTCTCCTCCCGAAGGATCGCGTACAGCCGCGAGAGGCGCTTCTCCGGGGAGACCTCCTCCAGCACGCTCTGGCGCGACTCCATGGGGAAATTGAGGTTTGCGGCGGCGAAATCGGCCAGCTTGCCGGGGTCGTCCTCGGTGAGGATGCCGAGCACCACGTCTTTGGCGATGGGCGGGACGAGTTCGGCGTATTCCTCAAAGGCCTCGCGCACCGTGCGGACGAGCGCGCGGACGCGCACGCCCGTGCCCGCCTCGGGCTCTTCGATCTCTCCGACCACGGCGGTCAGATAGGGATCCTCCCGCGAGACGCGCAGAAGCATGGCGCGGGAAAGCCCCTCGCAGAGCACGCGGATGTTGTCGCCGGGCAGGCGGAGCATCTGCTTGACGCGGGAGATCGTTCCCATGAAGCAGAGGTCTTTCTGGCCCGGGTCCTCCACCCGGATGTCTTTCTGGGCGACGAGGAATATGATCTGGTCGTGCTCCACGCTGGCGTTCAACGCCTTGATGGAGGCCTCTCTTCCCACCTCGAAGCCGAGGGTCGCGCCGGGCAGAACGGTATATCCCCGCAGCGCGAGCAGCGGGAGCGTACGGGGTTCGCCGTGGAATTGAATGGTCATCTGGAATCTACTCCTTTGGTCTGCAAAAGCGCGGGATCACTGCGCCTCGGGCAGTTCGCGCGGGGTCTCGCCGCGGGTGACGAGCGGCTTCTCCCCCTTCGTCACGCAGTCGGCGGTGATGCGCACGCTGCGGATCGAAAGATCGGACGGGATCTCGAACATCACGTCGAGCATGATGCTCTCGATGGACGAGCGGAGGCCGCGGGCGCCGACGTTGCGGTCGATGGCCGACTGGGCGATGGCCTCCAGCGCGTCGCGGTCGACGGTGAGCTCCACCCCGTCCATGGACAGCAGCTTCTGGTACTGCTTGACGATCGCGTTTTTCGGCTCGCAGAGGATGCGCACCAGCGCGTCCTTGTCCAGCGGGTCGACGTTGACGACCACGGGCAGACGGCCCACCAGCTCGGGGATGATGCCGTATTTGATGAAATCGTGCGGCTCGGCATGGGAGAGGATCTCCGAGAGGTCCATCTCCTTTTTGGAGGTGATCTTGGCGTTGAAGCCGATCACCTTTTCGTTCATGCGCTTTTCGATGATCTTCTCCAGCCCGTCGAACGCGCCGCCGCAGATGAAGAGGATGTTGCGGGTGTTGATCTGGATGAACTCCTGCTGCGGATGCTTGCGGCCGCCGCCCGGCGGGACGCTCGCAACGGTGCCCTCGACGATCTTCAGAAGCGCCTGCTGCACGCCCTCGCCCGAAACGTCGCGGGTGATGGAGGTGTTCTCGCTGCGGCGGGAGATCTTGTCGATCTCGTCGATGTAGATGATGCCGCGCTCCGCCGCCTCCACGTCCCAGTCAGCCGCCTGGATGAGCCGGAGCAGGATGTTCTCCACGTCCTCGCCCACGTAACCGGCCTCGGTCAGCGTGGTGGCGTCCGCGATGGCGAACGGCACGTTCAGCGCCTTCGCCAGCACCTGCGCCAGGAACGTCTTGCCCACGCCCGTGGGCCCGATGAGGAGCACGTTGCTCTTCTGGAGCTCCACGTCTTCCTCTCCGTCTTCCTCCTCCGCCTTCTTCGGCGCGGCGGCGAGCATATCGGAGTGGATCAGCCGCTTGTAGTGGTTGTACACCGCCACGGACAGGGCGATCTTCGCCTTGTCCTGCCCGATGACGTACCTGTCGAGGGTCGCCTTGAT
>JAEEGL010225912.1_pt1 | contig 10605 bp, 9 predicted proteins | sample 9134231 | NCBI WGS metagenome assembly JAEEGL01 (sample SAMN16246548, study PRJNA631951) | gut metagenome | biome: gut microbiome; feature: rumen; material: fiber-attached | host: Bos | place: Iran: Karaj | collected 2018-10 | reverse complement strand
TATTCGGGCAATCCATAAGTGTTCGCATAAAGCGTAAGAAAAGGACAGCATAAGCCGATGGTATCCACATACATATCCGGATCGTTCGCGTCACCAGTATAAGAAATCATTCGCTGCTTATTGAGATTGTGCTTGATCAACGAGGCGGAATAGTCCATTGCTTTCCGTATTTTTTCCGGATTCTCGGCTGCGCGAAGCAATGCAAAGGATAGCATACCACAATCTACTCGTGTGGGTTTTTCCTTCCAGGCGCCTTCCCCATCTGTCAGTTCAGTTGCATAACGCAATGCCTTTGAAAATGCCTCTCCCTTGTCGCTCTCAAGCAATCCCAGAATTAACGCCGCCTTCTGCCAGGATTGAATTGTGCTACTCCGATATTTCCCCGACAGAACATCCAGGAGAATATAGCGGGAGTTGTCTGTTATTTTCACAACTGGCGTTCTGTACAGCCAGCGGATCGCCTTTTTCTCGACGGCAGTCTTCCAAGCATTCTTTTCCCAACGGCCGATATGATACCGAGCAAGTACACTTTTCATTGCGAAGAAAAGATCCACCATATAATTCAACAGGCATAGCAGCAGCGCAGCACATACCACAATCAAAGCAGTCTTCATTCTGATATCACTCCAGGCTCTTTACGAGTTCCTTGCCGGAATAAGCTTTCTGCATATACTCCGGCATCACTGCATACAAATGCTCACGGATCTCCTGTGCATGATCCGAAATCCAGCAGTAGGCTTTCAAAAGATCATCGGGTGCGTCCATCCTCTGGACCGGAACCACATAGTTTTTCTCTGTTCCGAACAGATCAGTCGCAATACCCCGCGCCTTAACTGAATAACCGGCTACCAGAGTAGGCACGCAGGTCGAATAGGCGGCAATTGTTGCATGAGTCCTGGCGCCTACAAACAGTTTGCATTGAGAAATAAGGCTTTTTAGGCGCATGCAGTTCTGATCGTCGGCCACCCGTATCCGTTCGCTCTCAAAATGAGACGCAAGCATGCATAATGTTTGCCTATCATCGTTGTTTTTCTTTACAACGTGTGGAATCAGGAGTACAGAATCCTCTGTTTCTTCAAGGATAAACCTCAGAAGCTCCACATAGTTTTCCATCACATGACTTCCGCAGGAGACAGCTAACGGGCTCAAGTTGATGCCTATGGTATTCTCCTTTGTAAAACCATCCGGCAGCGGCGTGTCTGTCATTTCCAGCTGGAAGGCAGGATCCGCACAGCTTACCACTCGATCTCCCAAGCCAGCCTTTTGCATGCCTTCCAGTGAAATGCTCTCACGCACTGTGATCAGATCGTAGCGCTGAAAATCCCGAACAACCTCGGATGTTAAGACCGCAGGATCCACCGAGCAACCCCACAAAACAGTCTTTGCTCCCCTGCTTTTCAGCATTCGATTATAGTATCCCAAATCCTCTACACCGCTGTAGCAATAATTGTCTCCTCCGATGGAGAGGCAGATATCTCCCGAACGGACGCCGCTGCAGAATGCTTTGTGGCTCTCTTTTGTGAAGATGTAGTCACTGCCCAGCAGCTTATGCTCAACAGCAGCTCTAAGAAATTCAACTGAGCCTCTTTTGATATTGGCTGACTCGTCATATTCAATCTCAACAATACTGTCCAGTCCGTAGTACTGATCTTCTTTTGGAGCTGTGGACCATAGGGTCATCGGACTTTCCAATATTCTTTTCGTAGAACGAACAATGGCCTCGCAGCCGTGATTAGCGCTGCCGCCGTGATAGTATAGATGAATCACCGACCAATCCCCCTGGAATACTATTTTGCTTTGAGAATAGAAGCAAGCTTTCTGGGAATACGGTATGTAAGCAAATTTAGCAGTCTATACAACTGATAATTCGCCCCATATGGGTTTTCCGCTTCATTCTGTCGGCAGTCATTCAGACTCCTGAAGTACAGATAGTTCTGATGGATCGTCAGCCTTCCGAATGCCGGTCTGTTCTTCAAAAGTGTTTTCTCCAGATTCTTTCTGAAAAGCCCCTTCTCCATTCTACTAGTAAGCGCTCCCTCATGCCAACGATATTCATAGAGAGTTTCTTCCAATCCCCTTGCCTTGAAGCAGGAACAGATCCGCTGCCAATAATCGAAGTCCTCCACAAGTTTGAGGTCTGGATCATAGTCTCCGATCCGCTCATATACCTTACGTGTATATAAGAAGCATGCGCCAACAGAATTAGTTCCAACAAGCATTTGAGGACTATGAGAATTCACCGAAATATACTCGATCTCCTTCCCTTCTCCATCGATAATGCGGCAAGAGGCAAAAACGAACTGAATCTCCGGGTTTTCATCAAGAACACAAGCCATTCGTTCCAGAGCCTGTGGTTTATAGCGATTATCATCAGATGTCCAGGTCAGATATTCTCCTTTTGCAAAAGAAAAACCCTTGTTCAGGTTACGAGGAAGTTGAAGATTTTTATCATTACGATAATACTGAATTCTGCTGTCTCTTTCAGCATACTCTCTTGCTATTACGGGTGAACTATCTGCAGAACAATCGTCGAGAATCAGCAACTCCCAATTTGTATACGTCTGAGCAAGAATACTATCAATACTCTCTCGTAAATACTTCTCACCATTATATACAGGCAATACGATGCTGATGAGCTTGCTCATTCAGATGCCTCCAATATGTCAGCAATTCTCTTGCTTGCGAAACCATCTCCATAAGGATTGCTGGCGCAACTCATCCTTTTATACGCTTTCTTGTCTTCGAGAAGAAGTTTGAAATTCTGATAAATACTCTCTTCTTCCGTTCCAACTAGTTTTAATGTCCCAGCTTCAATTCCCTCCGGACGTTCTGTTGTATCTCTCATGACAAGAACAGGTTTTCCAAGAGATGGTGCTTCCTCCTGAATTCCGCCGGAGTCAGTTAAAACAAGATAGCTCTTATTAATAAAATTATGGAAATCCAAAACACTTAACGGTTCGATCATGTGGATGCGCTTACAATCGCCTAAAATACAATTTGCAGTATCCCTGACAACCGGGTTCATATGAATCGGATAGATTGCTTTCACATCATCATACTCTTCCAAAACACGGCGAATCGCGCTAAACATATGCTTCATCGGCTCGCCAAGATTCTCTCTTCGATGCGCTGTCAAAAGCACTATCCTGCTGCCAGAAGCCCATTCGAGTTCCGGATGCGTGTATTCTTCTCTTACTGTTGTCTTTAAAGCATCGATAGCTGTGTTTCCAGTTACAAAAACAGTCTCTTTCTTTTTTCCTTCAGACAGAAGGTTTTGTCTGGCTCGCTCTGTCGGAGCGAAATTAAACCTGCTGATTACACTGACTGCCTGCCTGTTAAACTCTTCCGGATAGGGTGAATAGAGATTATATGTGCGAAGTCCAGCCTCTACATGACCAACCGGAATCTGAAGATAGAACGCTGATAAGGCAGCAGAAAAAGTTGTTGTTGTGTCGCCGTGGACAAGGACCACATCCGGTTGTTCTTCTACTAATACATTCCGAATTCTATGCAGAACATTGGATGTAATATCAAAAAGATTCTGATTGTCTTTCATAATAGAAAGATCATAATCAGGTACCACGTCAAAAGCATCCAGAACCTGATCAAGCATCTGCCGGTGCTGGCCCGTTACACAAACGCAGGTCTGGATGGTTTTTCGTTTTTTTAACTCATTAACCAGAGGGCACATTTTAATTGCCTCAGGCCGTGTTCCAAAAACAAGTAATACTTTCTTCATCTGCTATTCCTATTTCTCATAATGCTTATCAGTGCGCATTTTCTATTTGAAAATCTCAAAAACCGTTTCCTATAATCTGAAAAATATTTTCTTGTCTCTCCTAAATAACTAGAGACCAATTCTGAGCATGTTCTTAATTCTGCATACACATAATAAAGAATACTTTGCAATAAAAAGCCAAATGCGATGTGTAGCCTTAATGCCATAATAATCAGTTGGTTCAATCGTATACTTTTTCTTTACTTTATTAAGTAAGTCAAACGCGTGTTTTCGTTCTTCTCCTTTGAGATTCAATAGAGCCATCTGTCCATGATAGATACACCCATTTACAATTGCTACTTTAGCTTCAGAAGCCAATTTTGGAAAACAATCAAGACAGTATTCATACCGTTTTTCATAAGCTTCAATCACATCCAACGTTTTTAGAGAAAACCCTTTTCCCATAATACTGTCGGAACGCTGATAGTAGTAGTACCCGATATAATCGATGACACTAACTTTCTGTGCTCTGCCAACAGCCTGATAACTCCAAAAAACATCTTCATGATGTTTTCCAACTTCAAAAAGTATTCCTTCGATTGTTTTCTGTCTATAAAGCTTATACCAGACAGGTTGTTTCAGAAGCGTCTCATGAAAAAGCGCTAACTGCGCTTCTTCCCGATCTAACAAGGCATTCTTCTGAACGGTGAGCAGTTCTCCCGGCCGATTGTCCTCCCATACAATTTCCACGGAACATGCAGCAATATCACTGGAATCACGTTCGATGGCACTAATCAGCTTTTCGATAAATGAAGGAGCAATCCAATCATCACTGTCAATAAAAGAAAGATACTCTCCCTTTGCTTGTTTCATTCCTGAATTACGGGCGTCAGAAAGACCTCCATTATTTTTGTGGATTACTTTAATCCTGCTGTCTTTTCTTGCCCAACAGTCACACAAAGCTGGACAGTTGTCCGGTGACCCATCATCTACAAGGATTATTTCCAGTGCAGTATACGTTTGTCTGACAATAGAATCTACACAGCGATCAAGGAATGGTTCAACCTGGAAAACAGGCACTACCACACTAACAACTCCTGAGCCAGTCATATGATCTACTGTACCCCTTCATTAAGAATACGATTGATAATTCTATCTGGATTGAATTGAGACAAAGGTTTGTTCAACACATCAGAACAGTCTTTATTAATGATTCTCCTAATTGCATTTATTATTTCTTCCCGATTATTGTTGCAAAAAACAAAGCGATTAAATGGTTCAAAAAAGGATCTTATCATTCTCTTTTCTTCTTCGGTTCCGTCTAGAATGAAAAGAATCGTTTTATTTGTAGCTGCATACTGATATATTTTTCCGGGAATCTGTCCTCCTTTTCTATTGCAGAGGAAAACCAGAACACCGGTCTTTTTTTCTATCGGCTTTAACTCCACCAGAGAAAGGCGTGGGTAAACATGTATTCTCTCTGTTTTTTTCAGTAACAGATCTGAGTAACCACAGATATTAACCTCAATGCCAGTAGTATCGGCCGCCTGATAAAAGGGCAAAAGATCTCTTGCCCGTCTTCTATAGTCGCCGAAATAGCCAAACAGATTCTCCGACACTTCAGACGCATCATTCTTTTCCACCCTATAGTATGACGGAAGCGGAACCCAAAACATTTTTTCGGCCGATTCCGGGTATAGTTTTTTTTGGTTTACAAGAGTTATTGGACTAACATAGCATACTTTATCTGCATATGCTAACAGTCGTTTTTCCTCTCGAAATACTCTTTCATTTGCTGTAGATCCATCGACATCACTATACCAAGGGTCTTCCCATATTTGAATCCAATGTTTGCATTTTACATGCCCTAAAGTAATCAAATAATAAGCGATTAAGTGGCTCGTTGCCGGCGTTGAGAGTGAGATCATATAATCAAAGGTATCTTTGCTTCGAAATCTAAGGGCATTTATAGCAAATTTAATATATGTTCCATGTACACCATATAAGGAAAAAACTCTTTTTTTTATACACGATTTAATATTGCGCGAGGGTTTTTCTGTAGTCGTTGATTCTTTCTTAACCTGTGTCGATATCTCAGATTTCTTTTTTTTCTTAATTGAAAGTTTCTCATACAATGTCATTCCATTGTAAGTAATGCATTTTACCTCTTCAGGAATAACCATATCCGGATCTGTTGTATATCCTTTTCCACTTGCAGAAAGCAATACAACCTCATTTCCTGTTTCTACAAGACCTCTTAGATAAGCTAAATTGCAGAGATTTGATGAAGTATTAACTTGTAAACATTCGCCGTTTATAACAAGTATTTTCATATTATTTCCCATAATAAACCAGATAATAAATTGCTCTTTATTGATTGACCGAGCAAAGCCTCCATAGTGCAATATTATTATGTATCATCGCTTTTTCGGTCAGCCAGAGCATGAAGGGCAGTTTTACTTTTTTCTCCGGCTTGTACTTTAACAGCTGCTCACGGCCCAGAATAAACATAGCTTGTACTATATCTTCAGAAAGAGATGATACTGTTGTGTAATAATACGCGCTTAAATGCCTTAGCAGCATAGTATAAAACGTAGCGCCCTGCTCCAGATTTAACTGTTTATACCGTTCCAGTATAGCTATCAAAATCCAATAGCTGTCTACGCCTTTCTTTTGTCCCTTTCCTCCCTGAATATGAGAAAAATTGCTTTCATGCCACTGGTATTCATATAATACTTCCGGTAAATAGCAAAAAGACTTGCACTGTGTGAAAATCAAACTATGGATTATATTGTCTTCATACCAATAGCCTGGGAAAAAACGCACATTCTCAAATAAAAACCTTTTATATACTTTACCCCATGGTAATCCCGCATAATTCATGATCTCATCACCGTTCCTAAACCCCAACAAGTTAATTTGAGGGTCAATATTAGGTAATGTAGACTTTATAATTCCATTCTTAATCCTGACAAGGTTGTGAGCACACATTACTATATCGGCATTGCTTTCCACAGCCTTGTGAATCATTTTTTCCACAATATCTTTATGGACATAGTCATCGCAGTCTACGAACATTATATAATGACCTCGCGCGTGACATATTCCTGTATTCCGTGCAGCTGCAATTCCTCCGTTTTTTTGATGAAAAACTCGAACGTTCTTGTAAGTCGAATACTCTTCTATAAATAATTGTGCTCCATCAGTTGATCCATCATCTATCAGCAACAGTTCGTATGTGTAGTCTGTTTCCTGGTCTATCAAACTGTCAATGCATCTTTTCAATACATCCATGTGGTTATATACAGGAACAATAATTGAAAGTATAATCTCTTCACATACATCCTCTGTGCTGTAATCAGGCGTAGAATCTGATTGTGGAGAAGTTTCTCGCAGCAATTCAAGTGCTGATCTTTCATCCATATATACATTTTCTTTTTTTTGATTAAATGCTCTAAGAAGAAATCTCAAAAAAAACAGGAAACGCGCTAAGTATGCGAGAATAACACTCAGTGTTTTATTGTGTGTTATATTATAAAATCTATAGTAAATATCAAAGATCATTCTGCATCAATCCCGGCTTTATTCTATAACTGTAGGAATCAGATCTTTTACTTCTTCCTTTTGACCTTTGAGACAATCCTGAATAGCAGGTTTAAAACATTAAATCTGCGTGTCTTAATATCAATGACCTCATAGTGTTCGCTAGAATTGTACGTATGTATCCCGTCAAGATATATCTTTCTAGACAGCATTAAGTCTTCTGGGAAGATCCGTCTATATTCCCGCTCTTCATAAGATAAGTCTTCTCCAAGCGAAAAAGAATAAAAAATCAAACCTTTTCCATAATCCTCTTTACAATTCTGAGCGACACGTATGTGCTCAAGCAAATCAATTTTCCCTGCCGGCCGTTTTAATTCAGGTGAAGAAGAATCTGCGACTACATTTCGCCCATCAGTAAAATCAATTACTCGAAGACATGGCACAGATAAATCATATGAGAATGCCATTCTTCTCCCATATGAAGAAAAAGGCGTTGTATCTGCATACTTTACTCCACTCAGCAAGACCTCGTTCTTTTCCCATTTATCAGGAAACTTTACAGCTCGATACAAATGAACAGATGAGTTTTGGCTGGTTTCCGGGAGAATATAGATTTGATCGTTATATTTGAATATGTAAGGAAATGAAAGGTGATAATCTTCGGAAATGACTGGTGTCCATTTACTCTCTGGATCATTTATTCTGTAATATCCAATTATTCCTCTCCTCTTTATATAATCATATAGCTCTGCAAAAATATAAACGTCATTGCCATCTTCGAAGACAAAAGGATCGGCTGCCCAAAATCTGAAGCTGTTATTAATGAGGGCAAACGGTGTTGTAACATCTTCAAGGAACTTTTTTTCCCCCTTCTTTCGAAATGCAATATTCCAACTTTCAGCAAATATAGGCAGTTTATACAAATCCATTTTTATCCTCGACAGAAACTACTAAACAACTCTTCTATTGCTCCAACGGAATTACTAATGCTGAACATTTTCCCTCTCTCTTTTGCCTGTTTTTGATAAAGCACTAATAAAGAAGGATTATCCAAAAACTGTTTGATTCCATCAAACAGCGCCTCTTCACTGTTTTCAGTCACGATGCCGTATTCATTGCTTTTGCCCAGCATTTCTTTCATTCCAGATACTTCTACAGTGCAAACAGGTGTGCCAACAATCAAAGCCTCCGTTACCGCTGTCGAAAAACCTTCTCTTCTCGAGGAGCATACAAAAAGATCTGCATTCGCAACATAAGGATAGGGATTCGTATGAAATCCCAAAAAAGTAAATGAATCAGCGATACTATTATCTTTCGTATACTCTTCAATCTCTTTCCTGTCTTTTCCCTCGCCAAGAATATAGACATGTGTTTTATAGCCTGATTCCTTTAGTCTCTTCTGTATACGGGCAAGCCTGTCATATCCTTTTACCGGAACTATTTTCCCCGTAGAAATGATATTGAATTCATTTTCAGGAAATGCAAAATCACCCAAACTATCTTTTGCGTGTACAATAATCTCTTCGGTATTAATCGTATTATATAAAACACATGAATGTGGAAAAACGCATCCTGCTGTTTCTTCGATTTTCTCTTTTACAGTTTCCGCTACGCACACAAGCTTATCGAGATTATTATAGGCTTGAATTGCAGCTTTTTTGGAAGTAAATCCAGCAGATAAACCACGGTCGGTATCATGGGCTGAATGAAACCATGCCACCTTTTTGGAGTCTTGATATGGGCAGCCGGAAATAATATGCGTTGTAGGTCCTTCGAGATATGATACAACAAGGTCATATCTTTCTTTTACGATCAGTCTATACAGAAATCTCGCTGGGATTCTCGCCAGCAGACGGCTGTTGCCATGAAACTGATGATAAAGCCAGGTCTTATATTCAATGCCCTCTTTCAAACGGTCTTTCTGAGAATTCTGATCAAACAACGTCTGAACGGTTATTTTAAACTTGCTTTGATCCATGTGGTTAACCAGATCAACAAGTACATTCTCAGCACCGCCGCGATCTAAGGTTGGAATCATGAACAAGACACTTATCATTTTTTTGCCTCTTTATTTCACCCCGATTTGCAGCTTTGATTACGCCTGCCCACAGAAGTCCGGGGAGCATTGCCAACAGTGTATAACCTTTTCTGGGTGATTCTTTCACTGCCTTGTTCAGTTTTCCTGCAAGGCAGCAGCTGGCCACATAATGGATGTTTTGCATCAATATATATTTTTTGCTTCTCTCCGGAAGAGTCATATAAAGCTTGCGGTATTCCGCGAAGCTGTTGGGACTGTTGTAATACTGACGCATCATCGTGTGAGTCAAGCCATCTTGCTGATAGTCCGAAATATCAAAAACTTCGTTTGTCACGGCAAGTGGACCAATCCTGTCCAAAGAAAAGAACCTATACTTCGGATCAAAATACTTTTCTCCTTGGAATACCGGCATGGGAAATACTTTCTTTAACGCTTCTGTTTTATAGACGTACTGTTTATCTCCCGGCGCAATCCGCCGATGCTCCCGGTACAGCGTCGTCTTCATGTTCTGCGGAAAGCGGCTTCCTATGATCTCATTGTTCATATCCTTGCAAAGCGCAATAAAACCTACGCAATTATTGTTTCTTACTTTTGGCCATCTGTGTTCTATGATTGACACCGCATCTGAAGTGAACATATCATCAGACTCCATGCAGGTAAAAACTTCTGTGTCAACGTATTCCATGGCCATATTATAAGCGGTATGAAGCCCTCCATTTTCTTTGTAATGGTACTCGATCGCAAATCTTTTTTCCTGTGCAATCCATCTTTTTACCAGTTCTTCTGTTCCGTCCGTCGATCCGTCATCCACGATCAGCCATTTAAAGTTATACGATGTCTGACCACAAAGGCTCTTATAACAGCGATGCAGGATATGGGCTCTGTTGTATGTGGGAGTAAAAATGGTTACTAGTTTTTCCATATCATTCTTCCAGTCCAAATCTGCTTCGATACTTTATCTTACTGGCAACAGCAAAGATAATGCCAATAACAATCCATATTACAGCTATGATATGTTCCTGTGCTGTAAACGAACAACCACTTCCTGGAATCAAAAAGAGAATAGCCATAATCCCTGCCATTATTGCTGCAATTAATCCGACACTCATAAAATGCTTCACTTTATAAGGTCTTGGCATATCGGGCATCTTCTTTCTGATTACAATAAAGGCTACAGCAACCATGCAATAAGCGATGCAGCATGCAAAACTGGCAACATCAGAAATCCATACCAACATAGTTCTGCCAAAGAATACTGAAATTATGGATAGCAACCCAACCAAAAGTATTGCATTAGTGGGGGTTT
>JAEEGL010067183.1_pt1 | contig 10605 bp, 19 predicted proteins | sample 9134231 | NCBI WGS metagenome assembly JAEEGL01 (sample SAMN16246548, study PRJNA631951) | gut metagenome | biome: gut microbiome; feature: rumen; material: fiber-attached | host: Bos | place: Iran: Karaj | collected 2018-10 | reverse complement strand
TTGACAGGCCCAGCTGTTTCCAGCTGTTTAAAATTTGACTTGCGCGCCGAAAATTTGACACGTGCCAAAATTTGACACCGCCTGAAAATTTGACACGAATTGAAATTTGACTTTCGCCCTTTAAAGTGCGACAATAGATTGGTAAAAAATTAACAAGGAAAGGTACGAAAAACACTTGACATATTGACAAATTTGTGGTAAAATGGTATTGTGGGAGAGTATGCGTTGGCCGGTGACGTCCAAATTAGTGTGCGCGAGATCGACTTGGACGTATGACGTCCAAATAGACAAAAAGAAAAATGCGAGTTATTCACTCGCATTGTCCTCTGTCAGAATTATCGCCACAAGTGGTGCAAGTTCCTTGACAAATCTGTCAAGTATCTTGTCGGACTGTTCAAGTTCTAAAACGCAAATTCCTTTTTCTCCAAGATAATCAACTATCTCGTCAATAATTGCGTCTTTTATATAACTTGCGGTCTTTTGTGCCATATCTTCTATATCAACAGGAATTGTTAAAAGTATTTTATTCATTTTTATGCCCCTTTCTTAACTCGCAATTTCCATATTCAATAATTCTTTGAATACATTTTCGTCACACTCATTTATTTTGAAAAATTCGTTCATACTGTTAAAAGCCGTATCTCTTAAAGCCTCGCACTCTTTTGCGTGAGTATTCATATAATGAATAGCCCACTTTGTTGCTATCTTTTCAATGGGCAAGCCAAAGTAAATATAATTCCTTAATGTCTTGCTTGGTATAAACTGTATGAGCCTTTTCATTATCATACTGTAAAGATACTGAAAGTCATTGCAAAGGTGGAGCGTGTTGTGGTGTCCTACCTCGTGGAGAAAAGCCGTTACAAAATCTCCGTAAAAGTTCTCGCAACCCCACTTGCGCAGGCGATAGTTCCAAATTGCAGGAACCTCTGACGGCACGAAAAGTCCAAAACGAACCTGTTCCTCGTCCCAAAGGTAGCAAAAGTCAAAGCCTAACTTTGCACTTATTTCCTCAAAATTATTCTTTTTAAGCCACGCATTTATTGGCTTTTCAAGAATATCTACTCGTTTAAGTTCGCTCATTGGTCAAACTCCTTTCTTGATTTCGTATATAGTATATCATAAAATTAGTAATTTGTCAAGCATTTTTTAAAAAATTTTTTGCGCTTGCGGATTTGGACGTGCTACGTCCAAAATATTTTTCGCATAGGTTTGGGCATTGGCGGAAAAGGAGAAACCCCCCTCGCTTTTAACGAGAGGGATTTTCTTTTTTGTATTTTGCTACTGTTCCCAAAGTCCTAAACGGAAAAGCCACAATGCCTTGTTCAATTTCGTTTGACTTTTTAACACTTAAAGCAAAAATTTCACTTTCAATTTCTGCGTCTTGCAAGGCTCGGTGTTCCTCGGCAAAGGAGTTTTCTGTAAAGTACCTGTAAACTACCTCTGCGCTCGTCTTAAAGTATTTGTTACAGTAGTCGTTTTCAATACAAAAGTTTTTGTAATGGTCGCTATTGATAAGATTTTTGCAAGCCATAAACCATATATCAAACACCTTGTATTTTTCGCCCCTAAAATTAAAGTGCATATTGTCATAGGAGGGGTTGTGCGCCTTGCCTTCATTTATGCGGTCAAGTGCATATCTTTGCTTTTTGAAAAAGTTATCTATATCGTTACTGTAAAGAGCGGTTATGTATCTTTCAGTAAAGGGTATAGCCTTTTTAAAATCAAAGTATGAATTGTATGCTCCGCACATTTCACAATGGTCAAGGTCATTTTTCAGTTCCCTTGCTATTTGTTCCCACGAATTAACAATAGCCTTTCCGTTCTGTATGTCATTGAAATAGAGCGGTCGCTTTTCGTTGTAGTAGGCGGTGTTGAAAACGGCAAGGTTGAAAAATATCTCGCTTACAATATAAGATACTTTCTTATACACATTACCCTTGCGGTCTATAATCTGCCAACCTATGTCATAGATAAGGGGCTTTATTAAGCCGATTTGGGTGTCGGGGTACTCATTAGCAAAAGGCAAAGTTGCGGTTTCGCAATCAAGTACCATATAATATTTTCTGCGCTTGTCAAAATTCATAAAGTCAAGTCCTTTCTGTCCTAACTGACAATAAGATTATAGCATACTTTTAGACAAAAGTCAAGCACTTTTTCAAATTTTAGGCAAAAAATTTTTGCTTTCGCACTTTAATGCGTTAAAGCGCCGGGCACGTCCAAACCTGGCGAACTGATGCTTTGGACGTAGTACGTCCAAAAAAAAGAAAAAAATGGGAGAGTGCTTATGCACTCTCCTTTTCCTTTTTGGCTTGCGCTTTGGCGGTCTTTTCGGCTTTGGCTTTCGCCTTTGCCTCTTTTTCTGCCTTGTCTACCGCATAAGCCTCTGCCTCTGCGTAGCAGTCGTAGCCCTCTCCGCCCCTCTGTCCTGTGGGAACACTTACTGTTACCATAATGGAGAGTTCGTTGCCCTCGCTATCAACAATGGGGAACGCAAGTTTGTTTGTAGCGACCTCTAATGCGTCCTCGCCCATTTCAACGAGTGCATTTTTGATAAGTGCGTAGTACTTGTCCCTTGCGTTATCACGCAAAACCTTTTCTTTCGTTGCCATTGTGGTCAACTCCTTTCTTATTTACAAGACAATTATAGCACATTTTTTGCGGTTTGTCAACCCTAATTTTTAACTTTTTTAAATTTTCTTCTATAAAAATTATACCACAAAATTTTAAAAAAATCAAATTTTCTTTTCTTTGTTAAAAAATTAACAAAGATCACGTCCAAAAATTTTGGTTTGTTTTGGACGTATTACGTCCAAATTAAAAAAGAAAAAACGGGTAGATTAGTCTACCCGTATTTCTGCCCTTTCTCCGTTGGCATACTCAAAGGTTGTGATTTTGCCGATGGTGTAAGACCTTTTGCTTTTGCCCATATTGAAAATGCGTTCGTCCTCTCTTAAACGAGAGATAAGTTTCGTCCTTGTGATTTCTGTCCACTTGTCAAGAACCTTGTGGTTTGTGTCATAAACTGATAGAGAGAACATTTAAAACACCTTGCTTTCTGTGATAAAATATTTACAGTTAAACTTGTCTATGATTTCTTTTACGAGAGTGCTTTCGGCTTGCGTCTGTGCGTAAATATTAAATATTGTGTATTCGCCTATACCCTCAATATAATTGTGCGGTATATCTTTTCGTTCAAGTTCATTGTGTAGTCTTTCGGTATTCCTGGCTTTGCAAGTTACTTGTATCTGCCAAAGTCTGTCCTTGCGGAGTTTTTCCTCAACGAGTTTTACCGCAAACACCCCAACGAGATTTGTTAAGCCGACAATTACACATTTCATAAGCAGGCTTATTCCGTCAAGAGCGGTGTAAATAATTACCAAAGTGTAAAAGCCATAGGCTAACGCATTGGAGAGGCTTGCAAGTCCCTTTCCGCACTTTACGGTGGCGAGTGAACGAACAGTTTGTAAAATAACATTTACGATATTAACTACAATATAAGTTACCATAAGTTTTCTCCTTTCATTTGTCTATATTATATCATATAAATCAATTTTTGTCAAGAAAAATTTTGCGTTATTTTTTTAACAATTTTAGTGGTTTGGACGTATTACGTCCAAATCGTTTTGCAAAAATAAAGTGCGCCCCTATTGGAGCGCACCTTTTCAGTTTGGCTTACGCAAGTGAGTATGCGTTTACCTTGCCCTTACCTGTGGCAGACTTGACCTGTGTCTTAACGACATTGTCAATGCCATTTTTGCCAGTGATGAGGGAGCCGACCTTCTGAATTGAGAAGCCAGTGATAGCGGAAATTTCAGAAGCAGTCATAGGGTGGTCAGCACCTTTGAGAACCTCAACAACCTTTGCTCTGTTCTCAATGTTCTCCTTTGTAGCCTTTGACGGAACAGAGGCTCTCTTTGCGTTGCGAGCGTCAAGTTTCTCAACGAGTTCCGTAGCCTTTGCTACAAGGTCGGGGTTGTAGTTGCCCTCAATTACGGCAAGGTAGAATTCACGGTTGGTCATAGTTTTTTCCTTTCTTTTTTCTGCGTTCAGGTCGCAACCCTATTTTTTATTTCAAGAGTTATTCTCTCTTGATTACATATTTATTATATCACACTTTTTATAATTTGTCAAGTGTTTTTTTGAAAAAGTCAAAAAGATTTTTAGAAGGCTCCACGAGTTATGTATTTATAGAACCTCTGCTTTTACGGTGGTACCAATTCCGCCTCGCCGCTTAAATTTTTATCTCTTAATGAGGCAAGTAATTTCCCTTGCATAAGAGAATAAAGTGGCTTACATTGGGCCTACTTTTATTCTCTCTCTTTTTGACAAATATATAATACCATAAAAACATAAAAAAGTCAACCATCAAAATGCACAAAGATAATACGATTTATTTATGCAAAGCGCCGGCGACCTCCTATTTGGACGTACTACGTCCAAATACTCCGCAGAAAAAAAGTGGACATTAGTCCACTAATTCCCATTTATCTGGCAAGAGTGCTCCGTCCCAAGGGTTGCCTTGTTTAATTGCACCGTCAAAGAGTTGGTCGCATACCTCTGCCATAGGACAATCATTACAATTACACCACATATTGTTCTGCTCGCAACCCTCTTTGATAAGTGCCATACCTATTGCGATTTTCCTTTGCCAGGTCATAGTTAGCACTCCTTTTTCAGAAAATTTTGTCAAGAGGACACCGCCAAAATCGTTTTCGGTGTTCTCAACCTAGATTTCAACTTGGTGGTTTCCGTGTCAATAGAGAACCTGTTTCTGTTTTACCCCTCGTCCTCTTGACATATATATATTAACATAAAAGAGAGAAAAAATCAAGTAGTAATATTGCACAAATATGACGCAAAATTTTTGTGTAAAGCGCCGGCGATCTTTGGACGTGTTACGTCCAAAATAGAGAAAAGAAAAAAGGGCTTAGATAAGCCCTCTCTTTCTTGCAATTCTCTCCCACTTTGCGATAATTGCCTTTGTTGCCTTCGGAGAGTTTCTTAACTTGTTAAGTCTGTTCATAATTTCAAGGTCTGTCATTTTTTATTCCCCTTTCTTAAACTTTTGACGATTATATGAACCCTTTCCCTTTTTGGGAGTGTGAGTTTTTTCCCTATGCCTCATATGTAAAAGCATTTGGAGTTGTTCCTCTGTCATTTTGCGTTCTCTTTTGTCCATTTCTATCTCTCCTTTCATATATATTCTATCATAAGTAGAGATAAATGTCAATACTTTTTTTAAATTATTTCTCCGATATTCGTTATTACTGTTGCACTAACTTTATGAACAGTTATTCCCTTGTTTTCAACTTTTTTGTAAAATTCCATATCGTTGTCAAAGTTTTTATCAAAGTCAAGAATTGCATTTAAATTGCCTTGTGTTTGATTTTTAAAATATCTAAATTCAAGTCGCGACCGCCACGCAAGTTTGTCCATTTGCGGTATGATTAACTCAAATTCAATATTGTTATTCATTAAGTATTCAATTACCTTTTTATGAGCAGAGATAAATACCTTGTTGTTATCGCTAAGTTCTTTCGCAAGGTCTACATAATTTTTTTCCCAATTCTCTGTTTTTTTAAAGGCAGAACTGTCAAGGTCAATTGTATTTTTATGAGTTCGGCAGTAGGTTGATTTTCCGCAACCTTGATAACCACAATAAATCATTTCTGTTTTTCCTTTCTTGTTTGCTTATATTATATCATAGTTTTTTAAAAATGTCAAGAAAAAACTTTGTTAAATATTTAACGATCACGGCCGGTTGGACGTATTACGTCCAAATCGCCAATAAAAAATTGCGGATTTTACTCCGCAATTTCTCTATACCACTCAACGATATTGTCAAAAGCCTCTTCAATGGAAAGGCAAGACACATCTCCATTGTCCCAAGGACAACAATAAGACTCAACGCAATCCTCTTCGTTTCCGTATGAACCAAAATGGCATACAAGGTCGCCATCGCTCCAAGGGAAACGAATTTGCAAGCCATCAAAAATCGTATTAAGAGTGTGAGGAATATTTTTTTCAGAAAGTTTGTTGGCAAGAAGCAAAATTGTTTTTGCGTATTCCTTATTTATTGTTCCTGGAATTATTTCTTTCATAAGACTACACCTCTAATTTCTTTAAAACATTTATAATTTCTTTTTCTGTGTACGCAATTCCGTTCCACTCTTTACGATTATTTTCCTCGTCGTCGAAAAGAATTGAGCCTTTTTCTGCATACAGGCTTTTGGGCGTTCCGTAGCCGATAATGTACACATTGTTAAAGTGTACTGACGGAAGGTGTTTAGCAAGCCAAGCCTTTTTAGCCTTTATGACTTTTTCGTCATACTCTTTTGTGGAGTTCTTTGAAAGCCAAGAGATAATGTTTATCTCGTAGCCGTTGCGCTGGGCTTTGTTGAGTAGCCTTGCGAGGTGGCTCATATTAAGCATAGGCTTTGCATTTGCATAGGGGTATTCATTTCCTGCGATAAGGTAATCTAACCAATTTTCAACGGCATAAAGATTTGCAATTGTGCCGTCCATATCAAAGCAAATTTTCTTTACCATATCTTTGTTTCCTTTCTGTGATTTGTATATATTATAGCACATAATTGTTGTTTTGTCAACCTTTTTTTGAAAAAACTTACTTGGACGTATTACGTCCAAAAGCCCCTTAACCGCAAGCCCTCAAAATGAGGGCTCTTGGTGAAAAGGAGGTAAAGATATGAAAAAGATGAAAAACTCAGAAGGATATGTATGTGATTTGAGTTTATTATATCATATGCCTGGCTTTTTGTCAAGCATTTTTTAGAAAATTTTTGGCTATTTTTGTCAAAGGTTGCCACCCTAATAGCATTGGAGTTATGGGGCTTGGCTATCACGCCTCCACTCTTTTATCTTTTCCCAAAAAAGAGAAGCAGGGCTAACATTTTTCTCCGACTTGTTAGAAAAACGGTCTAACTGACGAGGTTAGAGTGGTCAGGATTGTTTCCGTCTTTCAGTATCTGCTGTCCACCTGACATATATATAATACCATACTTTACTGAAAAAGTCAACACTTTTTTTAAATTTTCTTTGTTAAATTTTTAACAAACCGGATCTTGGACGTATTACGTCCAAACTCTTTCAAAAAATGGCGGGCGCAGTGCGCGCCCGTTTCTTTATCCGTAAAAAGCCTCAAACTGTTGTTCGTTCCAATCGGCAAGGTCATCATCTTCGTCGGGCATATAACCCGCTTCCGCAAACTCTCTTTCCATTTCTGCCTGAATTGCGTCACGATTGAAAATGTCGAAATAAACCTCGCCCGTATCGTGGTCAATGCAAGTGATGTGTGTTTCGCAAAGGTAAAGCACCAAGTCTTTTGCGTCTTTGAGTGCGTCATACAGATTGCGACCTTTGGGACTTGTTTCAAAATTTGGCATATCAAAATAAACATTTGCGAAAACAAACGGAGAATAAAGGTCATAACGAATTGACATATTTTTCCCTCTTTTCATTTTTTATTGTGATTATATTATAGCACGATTTTTCAAAAATGTCAATACTTTTTTTAAAATTTTTTATCTGTGTTTGGACGTACTACGTCCAAATCCTAAAATTCCGGAACCCCGATTTCTCGGGGTTCGGAAGGAGGTAAATATGAAAATGTTTAGTTATCTGTCATAAAATACGCATAGTCATCGCAATCGTCCATTGGACGAGGTAACTTGCAAAAACCATTTGCGTAGTAAGGGCACTCGCAATCGCCTGATGGACAAGTTTCCATTGTGTGTTTTTTCTCGTTTTCTTTGTATTCGACAAACTCGTCCCAATTATAAAAGCCAAGCCATCTTGCGATATCGTCTGTATCGTGGGCAAAAAAATCATTTAATTCAGTTTCGTCGTATACGCAGTGGTCAGAAAGCATACCTTCAAGGTGGTCAAACTCATCGTCCGTAAGCATTTCTGCATGCTGAACTGCGGGACCCCAAAACTCAAAATCTTTAAGATTTATTTCTGTGAAAACTTTAATCATAAGAAATTCTCCTTTCCTTTTGTGATTTAATTATATCACAATTTTAATAATTTGTCAAGTATTTTTAGAAAAATTTTTCGTTAAATTTTTAACGATCTTTTGCGTCTAAAATAGATATTTTTGGACGTGTTACGTCCAAATCGCAGTGGAAAAAATGAAAAATGCGGCTGCTTAGCCGCATTCCTCTTCGTCATAGCCGAACTCTGCGATAACCTCGCCCGTCAGTCCGTCAATAAGGTGTCCCTTAACCGCACCTTTTTCGTTCAGGCGGTTGTATACGAACCAAGCCTCTGTTTCGGTTTCAAACCACTCTACCTCAAACATAAACTCGTTGGCTTTAAGGTAGTCAACAATAAACTTGTATTGTGCCATAGTGTTACCTCTTTTCTTATTTTGTGATTAAATTATATCACTTTTTTAAGGAATTGTCATGGGGTTTTCAAACTTTTTTTAGTTTAACTAAAACGATTTTGAAAAGCCGTTCTCAGGGCACCTGACCTTTAGGTTCTTAGAGGGGAGTTCCACCCACTGTCCCCTTGACATATATATAATAGCATAAAATAAGAAAAATGTCAACTACTTTTTCAAAAAAAGATTGTTAAATTTTTAACAGCGTTTGACGTCCAAATCCATCAATAAAAAAAGAGGAGCTAAGCTCCTCTCTTCCATACCTCAGTACTCGGCTGGCTATTGCACTCAATATCTATGATATCAATGTCATAGCCTACGGCGCTTTTGAGGGTGTTTATCGCATTTTCAAGCGCGGAGGCTCTCACACGTGAGCGGTAGATTTTGTCGTTTGAATAGCGATTGATTTTGTAAAAGAAGGTGTAGTAAATGAAATTCATATTTTACTCCTTTCTCAATTCCCTTTTTCTTACTATAATTATTATAGCATACATTATTCAAAATTGCAAGTGTTTTTTGAAAAAATTTTTGTTAAATTTTTAACAATGGTTGGGATCCGACGTCCAAATTTTTCGGAGAACTTTTTTTATTCTTTGGACGTATTACGTCCAAACCGGCAGAGATGTTGCGAAAAAATTTGGACGTCGCGGAGCGGGCAAAACGAAAGGGACTGCTTAGCAGTCCCAGTCGTAGCAACCCATATACGGATTGAAGCCGACTTCGTCGAAGTCGTATTCGGGGCTGTACTCAGCCTCGTCAGGGTCTTCCCACGGGTCGCCGAGGTCGAACATATCGTATTCGTCGGCTTCGAGTTCGGAAGTGATTGCGTTGCGGAGTTCGTCGAGTGTGAGTTCTGGCATTGTGTGTGCCTCCTTTTCATTTGATACTATAATTATAAACTATTTTTTGGGATTTGTCAATAGATTTTGAAAAAATTTTTTGACAAATTTTTAACGAACTTTCTGAACGACGTCCAAATTTTGCGAAAGTCCTATTTGGACGTACTACGTCCAAATTAAAAATATAAAAAGGGACTAGCAATAAGCCAGTCCCATTGTGCGCCAGTTGAGAATTGAAATCTGTTTGTGCGCGCGTCCTATTGCCAGCGCCTCTTTTTTAGTGCTTACGCGGTGTGATTTGTCAATGTAGTAGATGCCATTTGAGAACCAAACTCCGCAGTCACCGTTGTACTTTTTGATTTGTGCCAGCGCTACGCGGGCGCTTTTTGTTTCGATGCCTTCGGTTGCTACTTGCCAGCCGGTCTTGTACTGTATCGGCTCGTACTTTTTAAGTGTTAAACCGTCATCGTTCTTTAATTTTTTAAGGTCTAAAAGTGTAATCATTTTTTCCGTCCTCCTTTATTTGTTGTATAAATTATAACATAAAAAAGCATAAAAAACAATTGACAAAATGCACAAACCTAAAAAATTTTTTTGTGCAATTTGACAGATCCGTTTTGACGTCCAAAAATCTTTTTCATAAAATCTAGTTACTTGGACGTACCACGTCCAAATATATTTTTGAGAATTTTTGGACGTCGGACGTGACGAAAAAAAGAACGGACTTTCGTCCGTTCCGTTTTAGTGGCAATTGTGAGTTACGATTTCGTTGTACAGATATTCTGCGTGGTGGTCAAGACCTTCGGTTGAGCAGTCAAACTCGATGCTCGGGAATTCGTGGCGGTCATTGTAGAGCCTTGCTCTGTTTTCAGGAGCGACCTCTGCGACCCACTCGGCGAACTTGTTGCGGTCAGCCTCGGTGTGGAAATGGAGCGGTGTGTTGCCTCTCTTCTCGTACATTGAGCGGAGTGAGCCTTCGTGGAGATGCTCGGAGCCTTCTACCTCTCTGTAAGAGCCTTTCTGCCACGCGTACTCAAATCTGTTGAATGCGTTGCACTCGGTTGCCTTTTTAATGATTTCCTCAAAGTTTATGGTTTTCATAACTTTGACCTCCTTTTTATTTTCTATAAAGATTATACCAAAATTTTTTTAATTTGTCAATACTTTTTTGAAAAATTTTTTTGACAAATTTTTAACAATCTCGTGACGTCCAAAAAATCAGACGTCCAAAAAATCGGTCAGCCGCAGCTCGCATACGAACAAATGTTCGGTGTTTGGACGTCAGTCCAAACACAAAAAAAGAACGGGCTTTCGCCCGCTCTTTTAGTCCTCTACCAAGCCAAGTTTAACCTGAACCCAATA
>JAEEGL010059464.1_pt1 | contig 10605 bp, 9 predicted proteins | sample 9134231 | NCBI WGS metagenome assembly JAEEGL01 (sample SAMN16246548, study PRJNA631951) | gut metagenome | biome: gut microbiome; feature: rumen; material: fiber-attached | host: Bos | place: Iran: Karaj | collected 2018-10 | reverse complement strand
TCATCAAATTCATTAATTAACTTTAATTTAGTATAATCATTCATATTACTTTTAAGAACATTATAAATAGTTGTTAAAGCAAGTGACGTATTTAAGTTATCATCCATAGCATCCATAAATTGTTTTTTATATTTATCAAAACCTTCTTGATTTAATGTACCTTCTTTAGCAAGTCTACTTACTTTATTTTTTAATTTTAAATAAGCGGTTTCAGCGCCATCTAAACTAGCATAAGAAAACTCTAATGGTTTTTGATAATGACTAGATAAAACGAAATAACGATAACTTAGTGGATTATAACCTTTTTCTTTTAATACACTAACGGTTAATATAGCACCTTTACTTTTACTCATTTTTCCGTCTTTATCATTTAAATGTTCTACATGGAACCAATAATTACACCATTTATGGCCTAAATAAGCCTCACTTTGAGCTATTTCATTAGTATGATGTGGGAATATATTATCAACGCCACCACAGTGAATATCAAGGTATTCTCCTAAATATTTAATTGAAATACCAGAACATTCAATATGCCAACCTGGATAACCAGTTCCAAATGGTGAATCCCATTTTAATTCTTGATCTTCAAATTTTGATTTAGTAAACCAAAGAGCAAAATCAGCAGGATTTCTTTTATTAGTATCTTCTGTTACATCTTCTCTTACACCAACCATCATATCTTCTTCTTTATGATTAGTTAAAACATAATAATCTTTTAGTTTAGATATATCAAAGTAAACATTACCACCACTTTTATAAGCATAGCCTGTATCTAATAATTTACTAATAATTTTGATATATTGATCAATTTGTGTAGTTGCTGGAATAACTGTATCTGGTTTACGAATATTTAAACTTTGACAGTCTTCGAAAAAGCAATCTGTATAATATTTAGCGATATCTAAAACGGTCTTATGTTCTTTTTTAGCACTATTAACCATTTTATCTGTTCCTGTATCGCCATCACTTGTTAAATGACCAACATCAGTAATATTCATAACACGATCAACATCATAACCAATATATCTTAAGTATTTTTCAAGAATATCTTCTTGAAGATAAGATCTTAAGTTACCAATATGAGCATAATGATATACAGTAGGTCCACAAGTATATAGTTTAACCTTGCCTTCATTATTAGGAACAAATTCTTCTACTTGTCTTGTCAATGTATTAAATAACCTCATATAAACCTCCATTAATACTTAATGTTATTATAATACATTTAATTAATAAATAAAAGAAAAGAATGACCTAAGTCATTCTAAAATAATAAATATACAAGCATTGAAGTTATCAATGTGATAGCGAATAATGCAAGGAATAGTTTCCAAACATTCTTCCACCATTCTTTATATGAAATATTTAAACTAGATAAACTATATAACACAGCTACACTAGTAGGTGCAACTAACATTGCAACACCATACATAGATTGTGTTACTAATCCCATTACTCCATAAGCAGATTCTTTAAATAAATTAACAGTATCACTTAGAGTAAATACACCATATTCATAGAAAGAAAAATCAGAGTTCATAACACCACTTACAAAAGTAACAAATGGATAAGTGAAGTTATTATATAACATCTTACCATCTGATCCAGTTTTAAGTAAATATTTTAATCCTGTCATAACAATTGGATGATTTGAAAGTAAAATAAGGGCTGTATATGCTATTAAACATACAGTTGCAGGATAGAAATTATCCTTCATACCTTCTAGGTTACCTTCAGCTACTTCACTAGGTTTTACTTTGCATGCAATAGCAATAGCTAATTGAACAATTAGAACATATGCCATATATTGATTATAATTCCATGTACCAAATGCAGGTAATCCGGCAAATAAAGTACTTAGAGTTATCTTATCAAATGCAAGGAATTCATAAGCCTTAGTAAAGATCTTTGTTACACCAAAAATATCTTCAAAGAATACTTTTAATAAGACAAGAAGAACAATAACAGCACTAATTACAAAGAATACAAATCCTTTTTTCGTAAGAGCTTTAATAAAGTTCTTTTCGCCACCTCTTCTTCTTCCTAGAACATATTTTAGTAAATAAACTACTAAACATAAACCAAATACTATTAATAAAATATATTTATTAAATAATAGTACTTCTTCCATATCCTTAACAAGATTATCAAAGAAATTAATTTTAAAAGCAGCTGACCAATTAATAGTAGATACTACTAATATAATGAAACTAATCCATAAAATTAATTTTAATGGCCAAGTTTTAACACCATCAGCTTTAACTTTCTTAGGTACAAAGATATTTTCTTCAACCTTAACTTTTTCACTCTTAATTTTCTTGTTATGCATTAATGTTATTAATATAACAAGCGCACTACTTATAACTAATAATACTACTTTAGCAATAATTAAATTAGTATATGGTAAATTAGTAAAACTAATTATTTTACCAACAACAATATTAGAAAATGTATTACCAATAATACCAGATACTATACTACCAACAGATACTAAAGCTGTTGTAATATTGTCATAACCTAACAAGTAAATAACTGCTGCTAAGAAAGGTATTATAAAGAATAATTCATAAGTAAAACCAGTAAATGAAACAATAAGTGCAGTTAAACAAATAGTTAATATAAAGAATAATTTTTCATGATTTTTAATTTTACTTACTAAGTTATCAAGAATAACACGATAAGCGGGAATTCTTTTTAATAAACCAAATAAACCGCCTACTAATAAGATATATATGAAAATATATATAAAATTGTAGAAAGTATATAATGGATAACTAAATAAATTACCAATACCTATTGGTATTCTACTTTCAGTAATATAACCTTCTGAATAATATGTTATTGGTACTAACCAAGTTAATAAAGCAAGTACTAAAATTGTTATTGTAACAACAAATAACGTATTATGTTTTTTCATATTTCCTCCTCATTAAATATTATAACTATTTGCTATATGATATTCAAACTTTTTTACAAGATTTCACAAGAAAAAAATAGTATTTCTACTATTTTATGTATCTAATTCATAATAATAAAGTTGTTTACTAGTTTTATCAAAGATGGCAATAGTAAAATTATAGGAATAAGGCTCATAAATATTTAAGTCATCTTTGCTTTCAGCTTCATCATGACGATTATTAAAGAAGTAATAGCCATCACTAAATTCAGGAATACTATATCTAACACTAGTAGTAACACATTCATCATAACAACAAATATCTTCATATATTCGCTTTTTTAAGACGTCAGGTAATGGTAATGGTTTCCACTCACTAAATACTTGATCATCAATTGCACTACAATCAAGAAGCATAAACGTTTCACCATCTCCTAAAAAGCCACCATGGGTATCTTTTTTATTTGTTTTTATACACTTAGAAACATCGATATCTAAACTTTTATTTAAATATTCTTCATCACTCAATGGTACAGTATGGAGAACCTTCCAACAAACTGATATAAAAATTGCTAGTATCAAAATTAGCTTTTTCATATTTTCTCCTTAATTAATACTAATACTTCTTCGGGATTACCTAATGTATCTTTGGAAGAATATGTATATAAATCACGATAGTTATTATGATGGTAACACTTTATAGCCCTAATATTTCTTTTAAACGGTCTTAAAATAATAGCATCAGCAGCATATTTATTAAATATTAATTCATCAATTATTTTAATACTCATGGTCCCTATGCCTTGATTTCTTTTATTAATAAATAGATCGAATTCATATATATTATGATATTTATTTAAATATTCATTAAATTTATCGTGATATTTATATATTTGAACTAAACCTATTTTTTCACCATTATATTTAATAAAATACAAATCTTGTTCTTTACTAACTATTTTCTTTTGATATTTATTAATTATTTCTGATTCTGTTAATAACCTTTGTTCGAACCATTCATATATTTCTTTATCAGAACACCAGGTATATATTAAATGAAAATTATTTAAATCAGCTTTTATTAATTCTAATTCAATCATGATATCCTCTTAATAATTATAACAAAACAAAATAAAAAAAGCGATAATTCGCTTTATTTATGAAATAACATTTCACTGATAAAACTATCATAATATTCACGATATGAATAATATAATATTAAGCCATAAGCTTTAATTAAATCTTGTCTAGCTTCATCAAGTTTACCAGTATCTTGAAGTAATTGGGTACGATCAGCAAAATTACCTACATTCCACCAAGTATGTAGTAAGTCAGCTTTTTCACTTAAGTGTTTTATTGAAGCATGCAAATCTTCTGTTGATAGATCTTTAATAGATTCATAATCCAAAATATTCTTATCGTTAGCGAAATAATTAACAGCTTCTTCTCCTTCTACTTTATAGAAATCAATATTGTAATCTATTAATTGTGATTTAATATTCTCTGGTAAAATATTAACATTAACAACACCTTTTAATAAATAACATTCTCCATCACGTAAAACTTTCATATGTCCTCCATGTGGGTATTATTATAAAGATATTACTTAATTATTACAATTATCTTGACAATTATTTATATAATTTTGCAAAATATTCTTTTAACTCATTAACCATTGGTAAATATTTATCTTCTTCATTAGAATTATAATTAATTACATTACCATTTTGATATTCTAAATATAAACTTAATTTATATGATGTATTTATATCCTCTTGATTAATTAAATCATATTTAGAAACAATATTATGTAACATTGTATATATCTTATTATCAAGAGGAATATATTTTCTTTTAACTTCAACATTTTCATCTTTATTATAGATACAATACATAAATTTAAGCTCTATTTCATCTTTTTTATTTGGGACACTAATATCTGAATAAGTTATTCGTAAATTATCTTCATCATAAGACATACGGAATTTAATTAATTTAACATCTTCTTTATCTGGTAATAAATCTTTAATACCAGCTTTACCAAAAGTTTCTGAGAATAACACAAATAATTCTCTTGCCCATTTAGAATTAGGATCACCATCACATAAAAGTGATAATTTTTCACCAGATTCATAAGTTACATATAATGATTGTGGTTGATATTCAACTGGTAAACCGGAAGTAAAACGATCAGTTCCATTCATCATAACTAAATTATTATTATCAATTATTTCTTGTACTTTTACTAATACTTCTTCATTAATAACGGTATCTAATTCATTATGATAACCTTCGATTAAATGATATTCTTCATCAATCTTTGATATTTCAAAATAATATTGTTGTCCTTCACGATTAGCTTTCCATGGGTTATCTAAATAAAACATGGTCTTTAAAAATACTATTTCTTTTGAATTGATAACTTTTTTAGCATATGAATCAGTTCGATCAATTACTTGTCCGTCTATGATATCTTCTTTCATATTATCCTCACACTTTAATTATAAAGTAATAATTAATTAATCACAATAAAAAAGCCGATTTAATCGACTTTTTTTGTTTTATCTATCATTATTAATGGAATATATACTTCATCATCAGTATAACCAGCATGTTGAGAATATAAGACTTCATCACCAAGACTAGTAATAGTTTTATTACTATCCTCAGCAATCGCTATAAAGTCACCAATGGCATCTTTAACGAGGGGATGCATCTTACCATAGCCAAATAAGTGACTATTTATTACTTCTTCGCTGGAGTATAATTTAAACCATTTACCGAATTTTTTTTCAAATTCCTTTGGAAATTCATCTAAATATTCATCTTTTATTTTAAATGATATCGCACGTTGTTCTAATGATGTATCTCTTACCATCATTTTTTTAATACTAGGATATTCATTTAAAAACAAGTGATCCGTTACAATATGACCGTGATCCGCTACAATAATTACTAATGAATCATCTAGTTTTTCACATAATCTTTCTATTTTATTATTTCTTTCCTTAATTAGTTGCTTTACTTTCGCATTATCAGGGCCTAAATCATGCATTGTATGATCTGGTTCGTCATTATAAGCATAAATAAATCTAGGTCCAAATTTTAAAGATTCTTGATATATTTTATTACACATATCATCCATATCTTGATAAACTATCGCCTCTTGTGTTGGAAAGGGAAATAATTCAACACCATTTTCTAATTCTTGACCAATTGTTTTAACTTGAAATGATGGTAACATTTTTTCATATGCTAGACTTTTTTCTTTAGTAATCTTATCACAACCAATAAATAAAGTAATTACTTGATCAATTGGTTTAATATAAGTATTCCATCCTAGCCAACAATGTTCTATCGGATCCAATCCTGTTCTAATTGAAGTCGTGGCTGCCGTTGTCGTTGCTGGAAATACTGATGTTAATCTTTTAACTAAGTTTTTACGAAAGAATGATTCTTTATTTAAAGTACGATTTAAAATATTATATCCCATACCATCTAATAATATTAAGATAACGTTTTTGGGTTTATTTTTTAACTTTTCATCAATTTCTTTAATGGTTTCATGATGATATTCTAAATTAAAATACTTTCTAATAGAACATGCGATGTTTGTTAAACATTCATCATAGTTATTTTTAATATGCATAATAACCTCCTTAGTACTATAATATCATTTTTTCTTTTAAAAATGAAAGAGTTATATCTTCCCAAGTGGAAGCTTGGACTTCGGCAATATGCGTTTTAGATAAAATAAACATTGCTAAACGTGATTGACCAATTCCTCCACCAATAGTATATGGTAATTTTTTCTCTAAAATCATTTGATGATATGGTTTTCGTTCTAGTACACCCGCTTTTTTAAGCTGCGCAACTAGACTATCTTCAGAAACTCTAATTCCCATTGATGTCATTTCCATCGCTTTACCAATTGCCTTATCATAAAATAGTAAATCACCATCAAGAGACCAATCATCGTAATCAGGACTTCTCTTATCATGTGGACTACCCGATTTTAACTTATCACCAATCCCAATTATAAAGACTGCTTTCTTCTCTTTTGTAAAAACTTGTTCTCTTTCACTAGGTGTAAGGCTTGGATACATATCTTCTAGTTCTTGACTAGTAATAAAGGTTACTTTTTTGGGTAACATTGCATCAATAAAGTGATGTTTTTGTTTCACACATTTTAGTGTTTCTCGCATAGCTTTATAGATACTTTGAACTGTTTCTTCTAAAAAGCTTATCGTTCGATCTTCTTTACTAATTACTTTTTCCCAATCCCATTGTTCAACAAAGACAGAATGAATATCATCAACAACTTCTTCTTTCCTAATTGCTTTCATATCTGTTAATATACCTTTATGCATCGGAAATTGGTATCTTCCTAAAGCATCACGTTTCCATTTTGCTAATGAATGAACGATTTCAAAATATTCATCACCTTTAACAAAAAAAACTGCTTTCTCTGTACCTGATAATCCATCTTGTAATCCTGAATCTCTTTTGACAAATAATGGGCTTGGTACTTTTATTAAATCTAATCTTTTCTCTAATTGTTTTTCAAATATTTGTTTAATTTCACTAATTATGGATAGTGTTTCCATATAACTTAATTCTTTTTTCATTTTATTTACCTCATTCTTAATTTTATTAATTAAGATAGTTTGTAGGTTATCCATCTTATTAATCATAAAATAGATATAAAATGAATATTATCTATTTTATGTTACTTTTTTTATTATTTTATTATTATTTTCATTATCATTTTTCATAAAATCACTCCTTTAATTAATAATCTTAATTGTTAATAATCTTTTCATATTCACCACCTCTATATATAAAAATACCCGTATTATCCTACAATAAGGACGAATACGGGTATCCGTGGTGCCACCTTAATTATTACTAAAAAAACCATTTATAAAAATGGTTTGTTAACGTAATCTCTTTTTCAGTTCTAACAAACCTAGCAATATGATAACGGATTGCCTTCCGAACTAGTCTACTGGTTGTTATCTTTCGGTAGTTTGCTCGGGGATGTTCTTTCAACAAATTTTATTATTAGTTCTCACTATACCTAACTCACTGAAATAAAATATTTGTTTACTTTTTCCCTTCAATGCACTTTAAATATACTATAAAAACGTTATTCTGTCAAATATAGTACCAAATTAATACTTTTGATTATACCATTTTTGGTTATTCTTTCTAATGTTATATAATACAATAATCATTATTAATAAAACAATTATGATAAAGAAGAACAATAAATAATTCTTGCTACTTGAAACATTAACTGTAATTGTATTACTTAATACTCCATTAGTTACAGTAACAATTGCCATTCCTTTACCAACAGCTTCAATGTTTCCGTCATTATCAACATGAACAACTTTATTATTACTACTTTCCCAGGTAATATTTTCTAATACCCCATTAATAGGTACTGGACTAATATTTATATGATCTTTACCACCAACTTTTAGATTAACAAGATCACGATCAACATTAATCATTTTTAATGAATTATCAATAGTTACTTTGCATTCATCTTTAAATATGCCATCGCTTGATTCTAATGTTACTGTTGTAGTACCAACATTAATACCTTTAATTATTCCTTTTTCATTAATCGTAACAATATTTTTATCATTACTTTTAAAGATTAAATCTATTTTTTCATCTTTAGGGATAATTTCATAAGATAATTGATATTCACTACCTTTAATAATATTCACATTTTTGTTAATAAAATTTATTTTTTCTATTATTGGTTTAACTATAACTTCTAATTTATCACTAATATTATTAGAACTAATAGTAATTGTACTAGTACCTTCTTTTAAGGCTTTTATTTTACCGTTAGTAACAGTAGCAACTTCTGGATTACTTGATTCCCATACTATTTTTGATGTATCAGCATCTTCTGGGAAATATTTATAAGTTACTGTTTCTGATTGTCCTTTTTTTAACTCAACTTTATCTTTACTTAAAGTAATTGTCTTAATAATTGGCGAAGACAATCTATTAACTATCATTTTATAAGTATCAATTCGACCAGTACGTGACTTAGCGGTTAATACTAATTCATTTCTTCCTACTGCTAAATTATTTATATTAAATCTTCTAGTAGTACTTTGATTATAAATACTAGTTATTATTACGCCACCTGGACCAGTAACTGTTAATTCAGATGCACTATCGTTCATAACTGCTTCTAAAATAACTGTTGATTCTTTTACTGTAACGGAATATTCTTTAACTTTATCTTCAAACTTTTGATTTTTTTGGTAATTTAAAACATTAATATCATGAAAACCCCATTCAGAGATATTAAATGATACTTGAAATGATCTTGGGTTACCATCTTCCATGCAACTACCAGAAACCGTTATTGTACCACTAGTTACGCCTGGTCCTTTGGAAGTAAAACAGGCTTTTCCACCTATTTCACCAATAGTTACAATACTACTATCAAAACCACTTGCTGATATACAACCATTACCACCTGTACCTACATAACTACCTATTGTTCGACATTGGTTTTGATGACCTCTATAACGATTAGATACACTACCAATAGACACACTACTATATAATGCAAATGTTGATAATGGAAATAATAATAAGATTAATATTAAGTATTTTTTCATTATTATACCTCAAATATAGAATATCATATATTATTAAAAAAAATAAGAGATTACTCTTATTTAATTATGATTTTTTTACCTTCTATAGCTACAGAAACATTACTAAAAATTACTTTAGCTTCTTCTAAATAATTATTTTTATCTTCTTCTGGCCAAAAATGTGTTAATAATAATTTTTTAGAATTAGAAGATTTAGCTATATTGGCAGCTTGTTCTGCATGTAAATGATTAGTAATATTGGGATTATGACTATTTAATAATGAACTTTCACTAATTAATAAATCAGCATTCATTGAAAAATCTACAATATCAGGAATATTACTAATACCAACATCAGATGTATAAACAATCTTTTTATCTTGATTAGTTATTGAAACCATAAATGATTCAATAGTATGTGACTTATTATCATGAAAAGTAATCGTTAAATCACCAATATTAATAGATAAATCATTAGTAATATCAAAATATTCTGCATAACTATCTTGATTACTAATAATTCCTTGTCTTTGACCATTAAATTCATTTTTTGGTAAATAAACTTTTATTTTATCTTTTAAAACACCTCTTGCGTGATATACGTATGAAGCGTATTGCAAAGCACCAATATCACTAAAATGATCGTTATGATAATGCGTAATTATAACAGTTAAATTCTCTAAACAATTGGGAAAAGTCATTAATCTTGCTATTCCACTACCACAATCTAATAAAATATTTTGATCTTGATAATTAATTAAGAAACCAGGGCAATTCATTTCACCTTTAGGATAAGGTGATACTGTACCTAGTGGCGTTATCGTAAATTCTTTCATTATTTATACTCAACAATCTTATCCATACTTTTTCTAATTTTATGCATTGGACTTGGTGGACATAATTTAGATTTATAACCAATTGGTAATAAACATACTGGTTCTAAATCATTTGGTATATCATATAATTCTTTTATTTTCTTACCATCAAACATCTCAATCCAAATATTATCAACCCCAATATTAGTAGCTTCTAACATCATATGCGTTGCGACAATACTGGCATCCATAACAT
>JAEEGL017410288.1_pt1 | contig 10606 bp, 7 predicted proteins | sample 9134231 | NCBI WGS metagenome assembly JAEEGL01 (sample SAMN16246548, study PRJNA631951) | gut metagenome | biome: gut microbiome; feature: rumen; material: fiber-attached | host: Bos | place: Iran: Karaj | collected 2018-10 | reverse complement strand
TTCATCATGGGCATCGACGCGGAATATCCGCCCTTCAGCTATCTCGGCGACGACGGCGCTTATACCGGCTTTGACGTGGAGATCTGCCAGGCCGTCTGCGATTCCCTCGGATGGAAGATGGAAATTTTCGGCGTCAACTGGGATCAGAAGCTCGTTCAGCTCGACGCCAAGGAATGTGACTGCGTATGGTCCGGCATGACCATTCTCGACAGCATGAAGGAAGCCGGATACGTGATTTCCAAGCCGTATTACGACAACACGCAGGTCCTCGTCGTGAAGGAAGACAGCGGCTTCGCTTCTTCCGCGGACCTTGCCGGAAAGCTCGTATCGGTCCAGCTCGGCACCTCCGGCGAAAATCTTCTCAACAACGATCTTGCGGATCTGGCCTCGACCTTCGGGGACGTGATCACCTGCGACAGCTTCTTGAAATGCTTTACGGAGCTTTCGGGGAACGCCGTGGACGCCGTGTTCGTGGACCTTCCCGTTGCGGCAGCTTACGTTGCCGAACATGAAGGCTTCAAGATCATCGACGAGCAGCTCGGCGCCGAACAGTACGGCATCGCGTTCCGTTCCGGCGACAAAGCTCTCTGCGACGCGATCGAGAAAGCCGTCGCGGATCTGGTCGCCAGCGGCAAGTATGCCGAGATCGCCGCGAAATATCCGGATATCGTCAACAATCTGATTTTCCTGAACGACTGATTTCAGGATACGAACAAGGCCAAATCAATATCGGGGAACCGCGGATCCAACGAGGCTGCCGTCCGGCGGAAAGCCGCCTCGGGCATCCGGCGAAGGGATCGGCGGTTCCCCGGACCGACCGGAGCCCGAAAGTGCTTTCCAGTGCTTTCGGGAGCTTGTCTTTTTCCGTATCCGCCGAAAAGCCGGAACGGGACCGGAGCGTTCCGCGCTTTCGGGGCAGCGGATTCCCCCGGTGAAACTAAGTATATGAGGTACGTTCCATGTCGCTTTTGACAATGATCCTCAAAATGAGCGAGGGGGTCGGAAAAACATGCGCCATCTTTTTCCTGACTCTGCTGTTCTCCCTCCCGCTCGGAATGATCGTCGCGCTGCTGCGCATGAGCAAAAACAGGATCGTTTCGTCCGTCGTGCGGTTTTTCATCACAGTCCTGCGCGGCACTCCCCTGATGCTTCAGCTTCTCGCCGTGACATACGGCCCCCATTATCTTTTCGGGGCGGATGTGTCCCGCAATAAACTGATCCCCGTGGTGATCGCGTTTTCCATCAATTACGCCGCGTATTTCGCGGAGATCTACCGCGGCGGGATCGAATCCATCCCAAAAGGCCAGTACGAAGCCGCGGCGGTCCTCGGGTACAGCCGGCTGCAGACCTTTATGCGGATCATCCTGCCGCAGGTCGTCAAGCGCATCCTGCCGAGCGTGACGAACGAGGTGGTCACGCTGGTCAAGGACACTTCGATCGCCTTCACGGTATCGTATCATGAAATGTTCACGATCGGCAAGGAGATCGCGAATTCCCAGACGAGCTTTACCCCGTTCATTGTGGCGGGCGTGTTCTACTATATGTTCAACTTCATCGTGGACAGGGTGATGGGCCGCATCGAAAAGCGCCTGAATTATTACAGCTGAGAAAGGAGGATAACCGCATGTCGGAGAAAACAGAACAAAAGCCGTCCGCCTCCGTTCCCATTCTGGAGGTGCGCGGTTTACGGAAAGCGTTTGACGGAGTGCCCGTGCTCAGGGATATCTCTTTTTCCGTGAGCAAAGGGAACGTCATCACCGTCATCGGACCCTCCGGTTCCGGGAAATCGACGCTGCTGCGATGCGCCTCTTTCCTCGAGAACGCGAACGACGGCGATATCCTGTACGACGGACAATACGCGTTCAGGGGCGGCGTCTACGCCCCGAAAAAAGAACTGAACCGTTTCAGGACTTTGTTCGGGATGGTTTTCCAGAGCTTCAACCTGTTTCCGCACTATTCGGTCATGAGGAATATCTCCGAGCCGCCCATCCTGCGCGGATGCGGCAGGGAGGAAGCGCAGGAGAGGGCTTTCACGCTCCTGAAGAAAATGGGGCTTGAGGGCAAGGAAAACGCGTATCCCTGCCAGCTCTCCGGCGGCCAGCAGCAGCGCGTCGCGATCGCACGCGCGCTTGCGCTCGAACCGGAGATCCTGTATTTCGACGAACCGACCAGCGCGCTCGACCCGGAGCTCACGGGAGAGGTTTTGAAGGTCATGCAGCAACTGGCGGAGGATCACATGACCATGGTGGTGGTGACGCACGAAATGTCTTTCGCCCAGGCGGTGAGCCACAGAGTGATCTTCATGGACGGCGGCTATATCATGGAAGAAGGCAGTCCGGAGCAGATTTTCGGCGATCCGCAGCAGGAGCGTACGCAGCGGTTTTTGAGTAATTACAGGAAATGAAAGACATACGATACGCGCTTCTTGATCCGACGGGGAACCGGACCGTTCTGGTCGAATCCGGGGTCCCGGCCGAAAAACAGCCGTTTGTTGCCGCGAAGATCATGGAACGGGAACCCGGCGCGGAGCAGGTGGGATTCCTTTCCCCGTTTCGGGACGGGATCGCGCTGCGGATGGCCGGGGGCGAATTCTGCGGGAACGCCTCGATGAGCGCGGCCGTCCTGTACGCGCTCGATCATGGGGTCACGGACGGGATCGTCCGCGTGGCAGTCTCGGGCCAGCCGGATCCGGTAGCGGTCAGCGTGTCGCTTCTGCCGGACGGGAGCATGCGCGGCGGGGTGGACATGCCCCGCCCGGTTTCGGTGGGTGAAGAGCGATTTCCGGATGGGGAAAACCGTCCCGTCGTACGGTTCCGCGGCATTTCCCACGTGATCCTCGAAACGCCGCTTGACCGGACCGACGCGGAGCGGCTCGCTCCCGTCTGGTGCCGTCACCTGAACTCCGCGTCGCTCGGGATCATGACGTTCGACCGCGCCGCGGGGACCCTGCTGCCGCTCGTGTACGTTCCCGCCGCGGGTACGCTGTTCTGGGAGAATTCGTGCGCCAGCGGCACGACGGCGGTCGGCGCGTACCTTTCCGCAAAAGAAGGTCCCCTCTCTTTGTCCCTCCGGCAGCCGGGAGGAACGCTGCGTGTGGACGTATCCGGGGAGGGAAGACTCCTTCTTTCGGGGACCGTGCGGCTAAAGTACCGCCGCCAAGTCCGGACAGAACCGGACTGAACCGACGGCGGGCCGAAAAAACGCGCGTCGTTTCGGAAAAAGGACAGGGAAACGCAATACACACAAAAAAGTCCGTAAACGGACTTTTTTGTTCTTTCGGCTCCGCGTTATGCCCGGGCTTATGCCCGGGCGAAACTTCCGAGCAGGATATCGCCCTCATCCGCGCAGGTCTTGACCGCGCGCACGGCGGCGACACGCTTTTCGGGATGCGGATCCGGCACCGCGATGCGGAACCAGGTGTCCCTGCCGCGCCGGAAGGGCAGAGTCGTATAGGAAACCTCGCCGAGCCTGTCGTCGAACGACCAGGTATCGCGCTCCGCCAGCCCGGGATTTTCAAAGATGCTGCCCTGATAATGACGTTCCCACACGCGGTTTTTGCCCGTGATGTTCAGCCCGCAGATCAGCGGGATCTCAAAGACCTCGCCGTCCTCGTACTCCACTTCGTAGCGGCCGATCGTGTCGCGCTCCACCTGCATCGGGACGCTCGACAGGTACTGGTAGCGCCTCTCGATCGTGGAGGTGTGTTCGATGAGGAAATGCGGTCCGCCGAGCGTTTTCCGGTTGCAGGTCAGATACATTTCCTCAAAGACCGCGTCGAGGTATTCGGGGAAGCGCGCGTCGTCCCAGGTCTCGTCCCAGAACATCCGCCTGCCGAGGAACAGCGAGAGGAAGACGCCGTTGCGCTGCAGGGTGGCGTCCTCGAGGCTCGACCAGTGGGAGGGGGAGCCGCCCTGTGCCCCTTGAGCGAGACGGCGGTTCCAGTCGAGGAAGTTCGCCGGTCCGAAATTCCCGTACCAGAGCGGGATACCGCGTTTGTTGAATTCGTCGTCGAAGTATTCCGCGATGCTCCAGTACCAGTGATGGGCGATGATGTCCCGCGGGATCAGGTCGATGGCGCGCCAGGTGGCGGGGCGCACGATTTCGAGCGTACCGTCCGGACGGCGTCCGCGCGCCTCGGAACCGCCGAAATGCTCGCCGTTCAGCCCGATGGCGTCGAGCAGCTTTTCCGCCCACAGCATGGTGCGGACACCGCGTTCGGCGAGCCAGTCGTGGATCTTCGTCACGTCGCCGGCGTAGAGCTCTTCGGCGGCTTTTCCGCGGCAGCGCGGGCAGATGCCGATGGAATAGTACTCGTCGTGCCCGATGTGCAGAATCTTCGGCTCGAAGACGTCAAGGACCTCCCCCAGCACGTCGAAAACCAGCTTGTACGTATCGGGATCGGAAGGGCAGTACACGTCCGGCCACGCGTCGCCGTCCCGTTCCGCGAGCTCCGGATGCGGCATGAGCAGGTAGTCGGCGTGGCTCAGCGTCGGGCATTCCGGGATGACCTCCATGCCGCGCTCCCTGCAGTACCGCACGAGACCGCGGACGGTGTCCTGCGTCAGCCAGCGGCCCCCGCCGTTCTCGAAATGGATGGAATTCTTGTCCCACGGGTAGGTCTTGTTCTGGATCTCGTTCGCGCGGTCGGGATAACGCGCCATTTCCTTACAGTACTCGATCCATGCGGAGTTGATCTCCGGATGGCTTTTGTACTCCATAGCGCCGCCCACTTCGATGATGAGGGTGTTGTACCGCAGGGACAGAAGCAGATCGACGGTGCGGTAAAAGCTGTTCAGATCGTCCGGAGAGGGCATGTAGACCTTCAGCCCTCGGAACGGACAGCGGGGAAGGTCCCACAGCACGCCGCGGCGCACGCTTCTGCCGTCTTCGGCGTCCCGCGCGTCCTGCAGGACCGCATACGCGCCGTAGATCAGCCCCCGCAGATTGTCGGCGCAAACGCGCACGGCGCTCTCTCGGGTATCGACGATATAATGGTCCTCCGCAGGCACGCGATCGGTGTCAAATACGGTCCGCACCTCCCGGAGGACGTCTTCCGGCACGGGGCAGACAAATTCGATGCTTTTGTAGAAGCCGTCCGGCGCGGTGGGCAGCTGTGCCAGCACATCCGCCAGGACGGGATTCTCCGGCAGGGGGAAGGGGGCGAAGACGGCGGCGCCGTCCGAAATGCGGAAGGTATGAAGAGAGGACAGCATGGAAGCACCTCGGTTGAAAAATGTATCTGACGAAAAATCGGTCCGGCAGGCATGGCGGAAGGACGGTCCCGCCCCTCCGAACCGGTTTCGTTCCCGTCCCGGCTGACCGACGGTCGGAAGGATCCTCCGACCCGCTTCGCCGAAAGAGGCTCCGAAGCATTATAGCATACCGGCGCTCGAAATGTCAAGGGAAGCGCCGGACGGCATCCGCATTTCATCCGGAGGATCTCCGGTTCCCCTATACCGCGGAGAAAATGCTTCCCTCGCTCTCTTGACATCCCGTCCGTTTTTCGGTATAATTTTTTTAACTATTCTTCGTTCTGCGGCGATCGGGAGGACTGGAACATGAACAAGAAAAACGAACCCTTCTTCCGGCTGGATCCGGACCTCGGCTATTTCCGGTGCGGGGGAGCCGAAATCATGGCGTTTGACGACATCTATCCGGAAGGGCATCAGTCGGGGGTCAGCCTGATCCTTTGCGGGAAGCGCGTCGCTGCAAACGGGGATATCCGTTTCGAACCGACCCCGGGTCAGTGGCAGCCCGTCCCGAAGCAGACGGAGCGGATCGCGGATCCCGCGGCGAATTCCATCCGCACGCGCCTCTCTTATCCCGACCGGAGCCGCCATCTTCGGGGCTTCAATCCGATGATCTATCCGGATTTTGAGTTTTCCTACACCGTGACGGTCGTCGGAGAAGGACGGTCGGCCGTGGTGACGGTCGATCTGGACCGCCCCGTCCCTCCTGCATTTCAGGGCAGGCTTTGCTTCAATCTGGAGCTGTTTCCGGGGACCCTGTTCGGAAAGCCGTGGATCATGGACGGAAAACAGGGCGTTTTCCCGCGCCAGCCGAACGGACCGGTCCTGACCCGCCCGTCCAATTACGTTCACAAGCTGCGGGACACAGACGCGGACGGCCTCCCGCGGACAGATCCGGAGAGGCTCTCCGCGAACGGCGGGAAGACCTACAGTCCCATCGTCGCGGACGATATCATCGCGGAGCCGTATGCGGTCGGACGCCGGTTCACGCTCGGACCGGACGACCCGTCATGCAGCGTCACGATCGTTTCGGAAACGGGCGAGCTGAAGCTGTACGACGGGCGGATGAACCACAACAACGGCTGGTTCGTGCTCTCCGCTGAGATCCCTTCCGACACGGCGGAGGGAGCCGTCCGGTGGATCATTTCCCCGGATACGGCGGAGGACTGGATGTACGAGCCCGTCGTGCAGGTCTCGCAGGTCGGATACCACCCCGCCCAGCCGAAAACCGCGGTGGCGGAACTGGACTGCCGGGACGCGGGACGCGAGAAAGCAGTCCTCTGCAGGATCACGGAGAACGGAGAAGAAGCCGTCTGCGAACCTCGGGGAACGGAATGGGGACGGTTCCTCCGATACCGGTATCTGAAATTCGATTTTTCAAAGGTCCGCGAAGAGGGATTGTACCGCTTCCGGTACGGGACCTCCGCCTCCTGCGTCTTCCGCATCGCTCCGGATATCTACGACCGCGGCGTATGGCAGCCGGTGCTGGAGTATTTCCTGCCCGTTCAGATGTGCCACATGCGAGTCAACGAAAAATACCGTGTCTGGCACGGACTCTGCCATCATGACGACGCGCGGATGGCGCCGCTGAACTGCAACCATATCGACGGATACGCGCAGGGACCGTCCGCCTTGACGAAATACGCCCCCGGGGATCATGTTCCCGGCCTGAACGCCGGAGGATGGCATGACGCGGGGGACTACGACCTGCGCGTGGAATCCCAGGCAGGGGAAGCGTATATCCTCGCGCTGATTTATGAGACGTTCGGCGTGGAATATGACGTCACGACGGTGGATCAGGCCAAACAGGCCGTCGAGATCCACCAGCCGGACGGAAAAAACGATCTGCTGCAGCAGGTGGAGCACGGCATGCTCTCCGTTGCCGGAGGATACCGCAGCCTCGGGCGGCTTTACCGGGGGATCATATGTTCCGACCTGCGGCAGTACGTCCTGCTCGGAGACGGTTCGGTGATGACGGACGGCATTCCCGGAAACGAGGACGACCGATGGGTATTCACGGAGGAGAATCCCGTGCGGGAACTGACCTCTGCTGCCGAGATGGCGGCATGCGCCCGGGTCCTGCGCGGTTTCAACGACAGCCTTTCGGATGAATGCCTGCATGCGGCGGTCGAGCTTTACGAGAAGACCGACGGAACGGGAAGCGCCGAAAACGCGAAGATCCATGCGGCGGCGGAGCTTCTGCTCACTACGGGAGAACAGCGTTACCGCGCGTTCCTTCTTTCCGGGACGGACCGTATCCTCAGGGAGATCCGCTCGCTCGGCTGGATCGTCTGCCGTGTCCTCGACGCAGTCGGCGACGAAGCCTTCTCCTCCGCCGTCCGGAACGCCCTTCTTCCGGAACGGAGCCGATATGATGCGGAAAGCGCGGAAACTCCCTACGGGATCCCGTACCGCCCGTACATCTGGGGGGCGGGATGGAATATCCAGTCGCTCGCGTTCCGCTATTATTTCCTCCACGCCGCTTTCCCCGATATCTTCCCACCGGATCTGCTCTATAACGCGCTGAATTTCGTCCTCGGGTGTCATCCCGGTTCCAATACCGCCTCGTTCGCATCCGGTGTCGGAGCCCGTTCCGCTGCGGCCGCCTACGGCGTGAACCGCGCGGACTGGTCTTCGATCCCCGGCGGTGTCATTTCCGGAACCGCCCTGATCCGTCCGGATTTTCCCGAGCTTCTGGAATTTCCCTTCCTCTGGCAGCAGACTGAGTACGTCATGGGAGGCGGATCGTCCCACTACATGTTCCTCGTGCTCGCTGTCCGGAAGCTGCTCGCGGGAGGCTGAGACGGCATGAGCCTCTCCGAAAAGACAAAAACGTGGCTGCGCGCCGAATGCGGCATTTCTCTCAAAGGGAAGACCGTACTTGTGACGGGATCGAACAGCGGCGTCGGCTTCAAGACGGCGGAAACTGCGGTCTTTCTCGGCGCGGACGTGATCCTCGCCTGCCGGAACGCGGAGAAAGCCGCCGCCGCGCGGGACGAACTGCTGAAAGATTACCCGGAAGCCTCCGTGCGGGTGATGCGGCTCGATCTGGCCGATCTTTCCTCCATAGACGCGTTCGCGGCGGAGCTGAAAGAAACGAAAACGGATATTCACGCCTTCGTCAACAACGCCGGCGCGTTTCATCACCCCGGCGAAAAAACGGCGGACGGCTTCGATCTCGTGATCGGCACGAACTACATCGGCGTCTTTTACCTGACCGAAAAGCTGCTGCCGGTTCTCGAATCCCTGCCGCACGAGGTCGTGTACGTCAATACGGTATCGATCATCGTGAAGACCGCGAAACCGGTGGATTACGGGGACTTCTTCTGTGCGAAAAAGCCCGGCAGCTTCGCCGTCTACGGGCGCTCCAAGCTGTGCCTCGCCCGATATACCCTTGCGCTGGCAAAGCGGACGGAAAAGAGCAATGTCCGTGTCTACATGAACCATCCGGGGGTCGCGATCACGCCGCTCGGCCTGAACGCGTTCGGCAGATGGGCGGCACGGCCGGCGGGACTGCTGCGGCCTCTGATCAATTCCCCGGAAAAGTCAGCCCTTTCTCTCGCTTACATCCTGTCGCATGACTTGCCGGCAGGCTCCCTCGTCGGTCCGCACAGGGTGTTCGACTGCGTCGGATATCCCGAAGTGAACCGGATCCCGCATAGGGCGGCGGAAGGCGCGGAGGAACTTATACCGTTTACGGAACAAAAAATCGCGGAAGCAAAAAAGCAGCCGGAATGAGGTAGAACGGATGGAGTGGATCTGGATCATCATTGCGTCTCTCGGCGCAGGCGTCGGGACCGGGCTCGCGGGGCTTTCCGCCGCCACGGTCATGGTGCCGATGCTGATCGTGCTGTGTCCTTCCTTCTCCGGCGAGACAGGCGCGTATCAGGCGACGGCGATCGCCCTGGCGTCGGATATTCTCGGCTCCGCCGTTACGACCTGGACCTACGCGCGGCACAAGAACATCGACCTGAAGCGAGGGTGGCTGATCATGACGTGCATCCTGATCCTGTGCACCGTCGGAAGCTATGTCGCCTTTATTGTCGGAAATGTAGTGCTCGGGAGCTTTACCCTGTTTCTGACCTTCTGCATCGGGATCCGCTTTCTCGTGAAGCCGGACACGAGCCGGGCGGACGGTGCGGCGAAGGGGGAAAAGCTCGACGCGAAGGGAATCGCCGTCTCCCTCTTTTTCGGGCTGACCATCGGGTTCGGAACGGGGTTTGTCGGCACGGGCGGCGGTATGATGATGCTGATCGTATTCACCGTGTTTTTCGGGATGGAGCTGAAAACCGCCGTGGGCACGAGCACCTTCATCATGACCTTCACCGCGCTGATCGCCTCCGTGAGCCACGTCCTGATCCACCCCGCCATCGTGCTTGAAAAGTGGGACGTGCTGCTCGTGTGCATCGCCGCGGCGACGATGGCTTCCCTTGTGTCGGCGCGGTTCGCCAACCGGGTGAGGAACCGCACGGTCGGTCTTGTGACCGGAGCGGTGCTGACACTTCTCGGCGCGGCAATGCTGATATTGAACTTTTGGGGATTCCTTTCGCACAGCGCGCTGTTCGCAGAGACGCTGCGCTGCTTCGGGGTGATGGCCGCGTTCATCGTCTCCTGCGTGCTTGTCGTGCTGCCGATCCGGTTTTTCACGAAGATCCCGTCCTTCATCTTTCGGAAGATCCTGCACATCGTGGCTTTTTCGGGGATTTCCCTGATGATCCTCACCGCGGGAAGCTGGCAGGCCGCCGCGCTGACATCGGGGATCCTCGCACTCATCCTCTATCCGGTTCTGACGCTGATCGAGAAGGAGCCGTGGTACGGGAGGCTGTTCGTGCAGAAAAAGCCGGGAGAGATCAAGAAAAGCATGCTGATGCTGTTCTTGATGTTCACCTCGGTGATCGCGGCGGCATGGGGACTTTTCGGCAAGCCCCGTCTCGCGGCGGCGGCGATCCTGATGTGGGGGACCGGCGACGCGGCCGCGGCTCTTGTCGGCATCCCGTTCGGGAAACACAAGGTCAGATCGCATTTTACGGACGGGAAGAAATCATGGGAAGGCAGCCTCGCCATGTTCTTCGTCTCGTTCCTCGCCGGACTTGCCGTAATGCGGGCTCCAATGACCGGTTTGCCCCGCGCGCTGCTGACCGCCGGAATCGGAGCATTGTTCGGCACGGTGACGGAACTGGTTTCCCCGAGCGAATACGACACGGTATCGGTCCCGGTCGTTATCGCCGCCGTCCTGCTGCTCGCGGGAAGCATATGACCGGATTCCGCAGCGTGATACGGGGAGAGTGAGCGCGGCGGGGAACTGCACCCGCGGAGGAGCTTAAAATGAAACAGAACGAATATACTTTAGCCTGCGC
>JAEEGL016426121.1_pt1 | contig 10606 bp, 7 predicted proteins | sample 9134231 | NCBI WGS metagenome assembly JAEEGL01 (sample SAMN16246548, study PRJNA631951) | gut metagenome | biome: gut microbiome; feature: rumen; material: fiber-attached | host: Bos | place: Iran: Karaj | collected 2018-10 | reverse complement strand
TGTACTCAAACGAACTCATCCAGATGCCAGGCCCAAACACACCATCCTCGCCAGTCGAATGAAAGAGAATTCCGCCATCGCGCGCGGCAGTCTTGTTGAGCTGCACTTCATTGTCGACATAGCGGAACTCGAGCGAGAGGCGATAGTCGCGGTAGGCCTTGCGCGTAGTCACACACCCCATTCCCTCGCCAGAGACCTTCAGCGTATTCCCCTCCGCCGTAAACACCTTCTTAGGGTCCGAGTCGCGTCCCTCTCCCTTCAGCCAGACATACCAGTGCTTGGAAATATCGCCGTCCTTCAGAAGCTCGATCCGCTCCTTCACTTTCTCTGACGCGGTCTCCTGCTCCTCAAGCGGAGCGCTGGCTCCATTGGCGCCATGCACCACAAAAACGGATACACAAAGCAAGAACATTAGTCTGGTTTTCATGATATAACGACAAAGAGTTTATTAAATAAGTTGGGCATCTTTACCTCTGATGCCATCCTATCGGACAATGAGGATAAAACCATCGGGGACAATGCTTATGGTGCCATCAGACCCTACACGAATGTGACGCCGAGATGTCACCTGCCCTCCAAGGTAAAGGGTCCAGTTGGAGAGATTCTTAAGATTTACGCAATTCCGGAAGGTCACCGGGATCGGCGTAGTCGTGGCACTTTCGTTACTATCAACCGTAAGCGTGCCAGAAGACGCAAAAACGGCGTTATCAATCACACCATTTCCTGCGACAGCGAGATTCACCTTCGAAACTTGCGCCTCAACGCCTTCAAAACGAAGCGTGGCGCCCGGAGCGACAGAGATCGGTCCGACATTTGCAAAAGGCAGACCGTCATATGTCTGCACAGAACTCGTCAACGCGAAGAGTTCCGACGCATTATTGTAAGGCGTCGTCCCCGAAATCCAGACACTTGCACCTATCGAGGTAATAGGGATGTCCGTCAAGCCGCCAACTTCCTCCCAATACACACCGTCAACGCTCGCCTCAATGGAGAATGCCGTCGGATTGCGCCCCGCATAAGTATTGCCGCCCATGCCGCTTTGTTGATACATCATGTCAAACTTGACGACATCGTCTGCCCCTTCTGGCAGGCGAAGCACGACGGGGAACCATGTCTCTGGATCCCCTATCTGATATGTTTTACTTGTACTCCCACATTGCGCGAAGGCGCTTGTGCTCCCGTCAAACATGTTTATGAGTCTCCTCGTATCGTTCTCCACATAACCGCTGGTAACCCCTGGGGCACATTCGCCAGGCTCTAGAGCAGTCCAGTCTCTCTTTTGCGCCGTGCAAATATTCTGCTGAACGCCCGAAGCATTCTTCAGGGCAAATTCCATCACCTGAACCCACGAGCTGTCCTCTAGGCCAGAATACTGCGGAGAGGTGCAGCCCTTCTCCTTGAACCAAATGCGGTACCACGAATACTTCCTCCCGTGGCTGTTGCGGGCGATGAGGGTGCCCTGGCTTACATTCAGCGCACCGGAAAAATCCTGTCGCCTGTCTAGCACCCATGTGCAAGTTCCCTCCTTGACAACGGACAGCGGCCCCTCCCCGTCGGCCACGTCGAATGCAATGTTCTCCACTTCGTTAGAGCCCGAGAGGACCAATGTCGAACCAGTCGCGTCAGCAGACGCAAAACCACTAATCCGTATCGAACCTCCATTGGCAGCGAACCCTCCGCCCGCCCCCGTAAGGCGCACAAGACGGTTAGTGCAAAGAGCCATTGACGAGCCAAGGTATTCCATAACGCCCCGCGCACCTGCCGAACCGATGAGATAGGCGTAATCAACCTTGTTTTCGTCTCTTGCCAATCCATAGACCGGCTTGTAGAGCTCTGTCGCCTTTCCAAGCGAACACGCCTTTCCTCGTTCGGCAAGCGAATCGAACTGCAATGTGCCGTTTTCCACGGCAATCGCCCCGGCCATCGCGTTTGACGAATTTGTGAAACGCCATTTGCCCGTTCCCTTCTTCGTGATCTGCACGGTGTAATTCGTTCCGTTCACGGTCTTGCACGCAATCGAGTTGGAGATGACGCAGGCGTCAAGGGTATTTGATCCATCCAAGACCAACGGCGTCATACCAGCCCAGTTCATGGATATCCCTTCTCCTGCGAAATAGAGTCCGCCATGCGCTCCGGCATCGAAGGTGATAGGCTCGCCTTTCGTGGCACCGAGCAAGAACTTTCTGTTCGTCCACTCACCCTGACCGAGATACAGTAGGCATGCAGACCCATCACCGTTGCCAAGACTGATGGCTGCATTCTTGCCGACGGATGAAGGGGTACCTGACGCGCCAAGCTTCATCACTCCAACCGTGCCCATTGTACGCTGTGCATTCAACGCATAGATCGTGAACCCGTTGTTAATCGTGCTTTCTGTCCCCGTAAGGTTGATTCCCGCAGGGGAAAGATAGTTGAACGTCCCGGACAAATTGCCGCCAAAGACAGAGCCCGATCCCATCGGCTGAAACTGAGCCACTCCCGAGCGTCCGACAAGGTTGGAGATTGTGCCCGTACCAAAGACTTTGTTGAAGCGGAAATTTCCGGGGGTCGGGACAATGAACGTTCCGTTCGCGCTAACCGTCAGGGTGCCGCCGCCAAAATGGCTGTAGGAAGGAATGTTCGTCGGGCTGACCAGCACACCCCCATCGACAACCACCTCGTTCAGCTTGTAATTGGAAACCGTGCCATTCACCAAAACCGCATTGCCGAGCTGAAGAGCCCCATTCCCTTTCTTAACAAGCTTGCCAAGATTGCCAGAAACGCCTGTGTTCACGACGTCAGCCTCCAAGCGGGCGTCCTCGGCCAGGTTGAACTCAAACGTAACCGAATTAGCCAGCGGGCGAAGGCACCCTATCGACGATACGAAAACTATGTCGTCGTCGCCAACTGTTACTGTCTGCTCCCCTTCGAAGGCGACGGTATCTTCGCTGCCTGGGAGCTGGGCGACCGGCGTTACACCCGCCGCATCCCTGTAGCTTGCCGTGCTATGCCAGTCTGTAGAGCCAGCAATCCAAGTGTAGGTCGCCGCCGAAAGCGAAACGCCCGTCACAGCCACAAGAATCGCCGCCACACTCTTGATTTTTATGCTTGAGCTCATGTGTGCCTCCTGTTGCCTCGGTTAATCTGCATGCCGAAGTATCACTCAACCCGCGTCGGTCCCGTCGAAAGGATTGGGAACGCCCGTTCTGCGCGAGCATCAAAATTGAAGACTGTGAATCCCTCAAGCCCGTCCTTGCGAAGCGCCTGGATGTGCTTGGCCATTTTCATTGCATCTGTACCGTCGTCCTTCCAGCAGCTGAGACCAATGCCAGGGTAGAGTTTCGCGCGCGTGCCCGCTATCGCCTTCGCCTGATCGAGGTAAGTCGAGCGGAAGAATGCCGTGGACGTCGTATAGTCCATCGGGCACAGGAAGTCGACCCAGCCGTTCTTCGCCCAACCAACCCAGTCCTGTCCATCGCAGGTGTACGCACCGGATATCCCAGAACGAACTGCCGCGGAAATCTCCACGTCTGGGTGGTTCCCGCGAACGCTCTCCGCCACCTCCCGCACGACACGCGTGATGTTCGAACAGCGCCAGTCCGCCCACTTCTTTGCAAGCACCTTGTCCGACCGCACATCGTCAGGCCATTTTGTGACAGAAACGCCGCAATCCCGCTCAAAGCGCCTGCGGCACCCGTCGCAGAAGCAGACGTTCTGGTCTGCGTAGCGGATATAGTCGAAATGGATGCCGTCAACGCCCTTCGACGCAAGTTCCTCCATGGCCGACACCTCAAGCCGCACATTCTCGGGATGACTCGGACAGAACGTGCATCCCCATGGGCTCTTGGACTTTGCATTGAACATCTTCACAAGTCGTCCTTCTGCGGCGAAACGAGCCACGCGGTCTTTGTCGACGCACCCGCCCATGTTGTAACAGACACGCCATACATGACACTTCACTCCCCACTTGCGGCAGGCCGCAAGGCATTGTTCAAGCGCGTCCCCCTTTGTCACGACGGACGGATCAACTGGCAAGACGCCCGATGCGTAGTAGGCGCGGTCAGCCCAAGTGAGGTTGGCGATGAGATCGGTGAAGCCGTGCTCCTTAAGAAAGCGAACCGAACCGTCCCAGTCGTGCGAAGCAAGGCCACGGGCACTGTGACACCAGGCAAGGCGCCTCTCGCCTTTCTTCCCGGGCACGGACTTGACAAACTCGCGCACCTCTGCGTCGACACGTGCCCGATCAACCTCCGCGTTGGCCGTCGACTCGTCCACAGGAATGACCGAGAAATCCGCAACGGCAACAGTTGCCGTCTTGCGGTCTTCGCTCCTGAAGAAATTGATACGCAGGCACTCAATTGCATCCCATCCGCCTGGCTCGCCCTCAATGCCGCATCCTGACCGAAGCATTCGAACATGGCACCACTTGCCCTCCTCCTCTAGGACAAGATTCCGCGAATACCAACCATCGCCGCTCTTGAAATAGAACATCGCGCCCTTAAGGCCCGTGACATCATCGCACCTGATGTCGAATTCAACACCTTTCGCATTTGAAAGATCGCACGGCAGCAGGAAATCCCACCGGACGGTGGCATTCGGCCCATCGACAGGCAGTTCAACACTGCCCTTGCGAATCAAGTCGCCGTACCTGACCGGTGGCTGTCCATCTCCGCGGACGACGCACGCATTTGCACTTGCGTCGTCTCCGATCGCCCCCCACCTCGGCATCACCATGGCATTCAATGACATGCTCAACACCCAAGTCAAGGACAGCGCGACATATGCTTTCAGTCCCCGAGAAGTCTTATCATTAAGTGACATCACTTTCCATTCCTTTCATTTAGGCGTTAGATGTGCATCATGCGCACACCCCAAATGGGAGATTGATTAAATCTGCCGTATAGACGAGACGAGAATCGCGATGACGCCAGAGATATGACGCAGGCAGGAACGGCGTAGGCCGTCCTTTCGCGATGATGGACACAAGCGGCGCTGCCTGCTCCTTGAAGCACGCTAGTAGCAGGCACTTCTTTGCGGCGAGAATCGGAGCCATGCCCATCGTCACCGCATAACGCGGCACGAGCGCCGAATCACCACCTGCCGTAACATGCGTGTTCTGCTCTATCGTCTCCTTCGACAGCGACAAGACACGCGTCGGCAGCGCGGCAAAATCATCAACCGAAATATCGTCTTCGCGCATCGGCTCGTTGAATGCGATGTGCCCGTTGAAGCCGATGCCGAGAAGCTGAAGGTCGAGTCCGCCCGCCGCCGCAATCGCGGGATCGTATGCTCCAGGCGCGGCTGGGTCGGGGAAGTGGGCGTTTTCTTCGCGGAAGCCGAGCGCAGGGTCGAACTTCGAGAAGAGCATCTTATGCATGTACCTCCAGTAGGAAAGCGGATGGCCGTGCGGAACGGCATGCTTGCCGTCAAGAGAGTATTCGTCAAGATTCCATGTCGAAAGAAGCGAAAGGTCCGTTCGCGCCGTATTGAACTTTGTCGCAAGCTGGTCGTAAAGCTCGATCATCGTGTTTCCCGTCGCAAGCCCGAGGTTGTAGCGCTCGCCGCGCGAAAGCCGTTCCATTGCCTCGTCGAAGATGACCGAGGCTCCGATGGCGCTCATTGCACCGTAGTCTTTTGCCGATTCAAGTTTCATTGGACAGCTCCATACCACATGCCGTCGTTCACACAGTGTACGCCTTACAGCAATATTATAACACAAGCATAGCATAAAAAAGACCTGTTGACGAAAATATAAAAGACCCTATTGCGAACATTTGAACGGTATGGTAATATAAGGCGCATGAAGGAAGTTCTCGTTTTGCTGACTTCAACGGACAATGTCCGAACGGAAGTATTGGCCGGAGTGCGCGAATTTGCGCAAGGCACGGACTGGGAACTAGTGAATGTCGCTTTCGACGGCTCGCCCATCCCCGTGCGCGACCTGGTAAAGTTCTGGTCACCAGCTGGGTGCATCGTCGAAGCTACGGGCGACGGCGTTTCTCAAGAAACAATATCAAAGCGCGCTTTCGGCTCCATCCCAGTTGTCTACATCGGCGGCGACACCCCTGTGACCCCGGCAGGTGCCACATGCGTCATACACGACGCGACTGCAGCAGGCGCCACCGCCGCGAAGGAGCTGATTGCTCTGGGGCTCGAGAACTTCGCGTTCGTCGGCATGGGCGGACGCGACTGGAGCCGCCGCCGCGCAGATGCGTTCGCGGCTGCGCTGCACATGAACGGCAAGGTACTCTCGCTACTCGACGTCCAGTCCGTCGGCAAGGACAACAAGCGACTTCAAACATGGCTCGACGGTTTGTCGAAACCATGCGGGCTGTTCGCCGCAAGCGACACCATCGCGGCGACAGTCCTATCGGTCTGCCGTTCGAGCGGCATCGCCGTCCCAGACGACATCTCAATAGTTGGGGTCGACGACAATGTGGAACTATGCGAAAGCACAAGCCCCACGATTTCAAGCATCCACCCGGACTTCCGCCAAGGCGGCCGTCTCGCCGCCCGTCTCCTGGCCCGGAAGCTCACCAGAAAAGGAAAGGTTCCACAGACCACCGTCTTCACCATATCTGGGATCGTTAGGCGCGGCTCGACACGGCGCACGAAGCGCAAAGACGAATGTGTCGCAGACGCGCTTGAGCGCATCTGGAAACCGGGAGGCGTGCATCTTTCGCCAAAGGATATAACAGGCAAATTCCCCTGCTCTCGCCGAAACGCGGAAATCCGATTTCGCATGGCAACGGGACATTCAATCCACGACGAAATCATGGCTGTGCGCGTCGACGCGGCAAAACGCCTCCTTGCCAAGACTAACTTGTCAGTCACTTCCGTTGCAGAACAATGCGGCTACACTTCAGTCGCTCACTTCCGCGACGCTTTCCGCAACGCGACCGGTTCCAATCCGCTCACCTGGCGAAAGCAAAATGTCAGGAACACATGAGAACCCTGCCACCAACAATAGTCATGCGCGGCGTCAGCGAATCATCGACGAGAATGAGGTCGGCAATCTGCCCAACGGCAATTTCGCCGCGATCCTCGACACCGAGCGAGCGCAACTGGTTGTAGCCCGCCGCCTTTATAGCCTCATGCAAGGGGAAGCCGCAGAGTCGAACCCAGCGACAGAAACAGTCAGGGAAAAGCGCAACAGAACCTGCAACGTTAGAGACTATGGCCTTTGGATCGTAGGGCACATCGGCAAGAATTGCCCGGCCCTTCTCAACCTTGACGCGCAGCCCTCCGAGCGAGTACATCCCGTCTGGCTCTCCCGCCGCGCACATCGCGTCAGTGATGATCATAACGCGATTCGGACCTTTTGCCTTAGCGACAAGTCGAATCATCGGATCGGAAAGATGAACACCGTCCGTGATGATTTCGACAAGCACATCATCAGCGAGAAGTCCGCCAGTCACCATCGTCGGACGAAGGTGGTGTATAGGCATCATCGCATTGCAAAAGTGGGTGAGATGGGTCATGCCCGCCTTGCGCGCGCGCTCAAAGGTTTCGTAGTCAGCGGCAGAGTGCCCGCCTGATGTCACGATTCCGATCTCCGCAAGTTCGCGAATGCAGTCCTCTGCCCCTTCGAGCTCTGGTGCAAGTGACACTTTCATGACGGACGAGATTGCATCAAGCCGCTTCACCATTGCTGCATCAGGTTTCCTGAGATACGCGGGATTCTGAGCCCCAGCCATTTCGGCGCTGAAAAACGGGCCTTCAAGATGGATCCCAAGGCAAGTCGCGCCCCCTCCGCGTTCCTTGTAGCGCTCTGCGGCATGGCACATTGCGACAAGGTCTTCTTCCGGACGCGTCAAGCCCGTAGCGAGAAATCCCGTGACGCCATCCGCCAGCTTGCCGCGCCCGATAGTATCGAACGCTTCGTCCGTCGCATTGCAGAAGTCGCATCCTCCGCGTCCATGGGAATGGATATCGACAAATCCAGGCAGCAACGTCAGACCATCCGCCTCAATCGTGCGGTTACCGTCCGACAGCTGCGCGTCCGCGCCGACAGCTGCAATCCGGCCCTCCGCGATGCGCACCGACACGACGCCGAGATCCTTTCCCGGCGTCACGACACGCGCACCCGAAACGAAGATCCCCGTTTCGCCGCCACTCATGACACATGGTCTTTGTGAAAGAAGCACACGCGCGCGATTATGACCGCTACCGCCGCGATGGCGTAAGTTCCGCCGAAGATGGCCATTCCAGCCTGGAGCGAGTAGTGATGGCCGACAAGCCCCAACAACCATGTCGCAGGGCATCCGATGAAGAACGCGATGCTCAGGTAGAATCCCATCGCGGCGGACCGATAGCGCGGCGCGACGACATCGAAGAGCCCCGCATACAGATTGCAGTCGAAGAACCCGCCGCCGATGCCGAAGAGGAACATCATCACGCAGCTGAGCCACAGCGTAGGCACAAGGACCATCCCCGCCATCGTCGGCGCCGAGATCGCAAGCCCTATCGCCATTATCGTAAGGCGGATGCCTCTGCGCTTCGGTGACAGGCGGTCGGACATCCTCGCCCCGATGGCGATGCCGATGAAGCTGCCGAGGTAGAACCAGAAGACAGAATGAAACGCCGCGGCGCCGGGAGTGAGACCCCAGTCGGCCTGCTGCATGAACTTGGGCATCCACGTGCGGAAGCAGTTCGAGCCAAAGACGAGCATGCCGAAGGCGATGGTGAGGAACCACGCCGACGGCTTGGCGGCAAATGCCGCGAGCGCGTCAAGAAAGCGCGGCTTCGCCTCCTCGCCATGCACCTTAAGCGCAGGCGTGTTGCGGAGGAAAAACGCGAGCGCAAAAGCCCAGGCAACCGCGACGCCGCCAAACGCCCAGAACGAAATGCGCCAGCCGCTCGACGACTCTCCGCCGAGCCACCCCGCAAGGACGGACGAGACGAGTATTCCGACATACAGCGCGGACTGGTAGATTGAAAGCGCCGTAGAGCGCGTCTCGGTGTGGTATTGCGCGATGAGCGAACTCGCCGCGCCGGGAACCATGCACTGGCCGATGCCGTTCATGAAGCCGTACAACACGAAGAACATCAGCATCGAGTCTGCGAAGCCAGTGAAGAACACGCTCGTGGAGAAAAGGAGCGTGCCTATCACAATCACCCACTTGCGGCGCAAGAAGTCCGCGGCGATTCCGGCAAACGGCACCATGCAGCCGTAGGCGAAGAGGAAAAACGTGCGCGAAAGGCCGAGCTGCGCGTCTGTCGCGCCATGCGAGGCAAGATCGCCCTGGATCTGCGGCAGGGATGCGTTGAACACCTGCCGCGATGCATGCATCAGAAAATAAGTGAATGCCAGAAGCCCCAGCAGAGTCCATTTATACAACTTGTCTGACTTAGATTCTGGCATTGCTGTTTCTCCTTAAAAACTAGTTGGAGCCATGAGCTGGAGTTCGAGAATGGACTTTTGGAATTCCGCTCTCCAACTCACGACTCCAACTACTCACCCCCCAGCAAAAAATTTCACAAGACGCTGCACGTGCGCAGCGCAGGCGTCGATGATCGGGTCCGCGAGCTTGTCGGGCGGAACGAACGCGCCGTTCAAGTCACCGTAGACCTTGAGCGTCGACTTGATGTACGTGTCGAGGAACTCGGTCGCGATGTTCACCTTCGCGATTCCGCACTCTATCGCGCGACGGACGTCCGCAAGCGGAGTTCCGCTGCCGCCGTGCAGGACAAGCGGCGTATCCGTAAGCGCCTCAGCAATCGCGGCGCAGCGCGGGATGTCGAGCTTCGGCTCCGCCTTGTAGTAGCCGTGAGCCGTTCCGATCGAAACCGCAAGCGCGTCTACGCCAGTGTCCTTGGCAAATGACACCGCTTCGTCGACATCGGTAAGCGCAGTCTCGTCGCCCTGCGCGACGTGTCCGATCTCGCCCTCGCAAGTCGCGCCAAGCGCATGCGCGTAGTCGGCGACGAACTTCGTCCACTTGACGTTCTCTTCGTAGGAAGAGCGCGAGCCATCGTACATCACGGACGTGTAGCCCCACGCGAGAGCGTCCGTCGCCTGCTTTACGGTCGAACCGTGGTCGAGGTGAAGCGCAACGGGAACCTTCGCGCGGAACGCGAGCCGCTGAAGTGTTCCAGCGAGATCATACGCCTTCCCCGTGTCGAAGAGGCGCATGTAGAGCTGGATGATGACCGGCTCGTTCTCCGCCTCGGCGGCCTTCAGGACAGCGGCGGCCGTTTCATAGTTCGTGATGTTGAAAGCGCCGACGGCCTTTTTGGCCTTCCGCGCGGCGTTCAGCATCTCCTTCATGTTTACAAGCATGACGCAGCCACCTCTTCCATCGTGACGACGTTGAGCTTGCCGTACTTCTTGAGGTACTTCTTCGTATAGCCCGAGAGGACGACGATCTTGTCCTTCTTCGGGTTGTCCGCACGCGCGGCGACATATTCCGCAAGCGCCTTGACGAGCTGAGGGTTGAGCTTGTCGAGAACAATCGCGCCCTCTCCGCAGCAGTACGACTCCTCGTCGTTCGTGCCGAACAGCCTCAGATCCGCCTTGAGCGTCTTCAGCAGCCTCTCGGGGCATTCGCAGCCGTCGTAGTTGCGCATGAAGTCGTCCGCGAGATAGTAGAGCGCACCCGCCTTCTTCGCGAACTTGACCTTGGCC
>JAEEGL015955557.1_pt1 | contig 10606 bp, 13 predicted proteins | sample 9134231 | NCBI WGS metagenome assembly JAEEGL01 (sample SAMN16246548, study PRJNA631951) | gut metagenome | biome: gut microbiome; feature: rumen; material: fiber-attached | host: Bos | place: Iran: Karaj | collected 2018-10 | reverse complement strand
TCGGCAAGGGTTTGATCTGATTGAGCGAGATCACAAGCACAGGTACACCCTCGGCGTTCAAAGCGTCGGCTGCCGCAACGGCTTCACAAGAGATTCGCCCGTAGGTCACAAGCACCGTTTCGGCGCTTTCGTCGCCATAAAGCGAATAAGAAAGGTAACTAGAGCGACACTTTTCGGCGCCCTTGCCCTGCCCGCCGCGCGGATAGCGCACAGCCACGGGACAGCGGTCAAGATCGAACGCGGCGTCAAGATCAAGCGAGAGCTGTTCAAACGAACACGGAGAATAAATCTTGAACTTCGGAATAGACGAAAGCAAGGACACATCCATGAGTCCCTGATGCGTTTCGCCGTCTTCGCCGACAAAGCCGGCGCGGTCCACGGCAAACACGACATGCACATCCTGCAGTGCAACGTCGTGCACAAGCTGATCATAGCAGCGCTGCAGGAAGGTGGAATACACGGCAAACACGGGCAGCATACCGTTTTTGGCAAGACCGCCGCAAAATGTAACAGCGTGCTCCTCTGCAATTCCGACGTCAAAAAAGCGGTCGGGGAACCGCGTTTCAAACGAGGTCAGCCGGGTTGGAAGCCCCATTGCGGCAGTGACGGCACAGATGCGCTGATCCGCCCTGCCTTTTTCGTTCAGCAGTGTGCCGAAGCGGTCGGAGAAATGCTCGCTCAAGTCATCGCCAGCCCCGGTCATCACGTCGAATTTGGAAACGCCGTGGAACAAGGACGGATCGTTTTCCGCAAGCGGATAGCCCTTGCCTTTTTCGGTGATCACATGCAGCAACACCGGGCCGTTGACCGCCTTTGCCGCCATCAAAGCGTCGCAGAGGATGTCGATGCGGTGGCCGTCGATCGGGCCCATATAGCGGTAGCCGAGGTCTTCAAAAAAGTTGCTTTTGGCATAGATCTTGTTCTTGACCTGCGTTTTCAGATCGTAGAGTTTATGTACCAAAGCCTGTCCGACGGACGGGATCTTGCTGAGCGTTCGCTCCGTGGAGGCCTTGAAGGTGTAATACTGCGGTGTGGAACGGATGACAGCAAGGTATTTTGCCAGCGCGCCGACGTTTTCGGAAATGGACATCTTGTTGTCATTGAGCACAAGGATATGCTTGGTGCCGCTGCGTCCGCCGTTGTTGAGCGCCTCGTAGACCATGCCGCCGGTAAACGAGCCGTCGCCGACGACCGAGACCACATAATGCGGATCGGCGGTCAGTTTCTTTGCCGTTGCAAGTCCGAGTCCGGCGGAAACAGAGGTGCTGCTGTGGCCGGAATAAAAGACGTCGTGCTCGCTTTCGCTCGGGCGGCAAAAGCCCGAAAGACCGTCTGCGCGGCGCAGTGAATCAAAGCGCGCATAACGGCCGGTGAGAAGTTTATGGGTATAGCATTGGTGACCGACGTCGAACACGATCTGATCGCGCGGAGAATCGAACACGCGGTGCAGCGCGATGGTCAGCTCCACAACGCCGAGGTTCGACGCAAGATGGCCGCCGTTTTTGGAAACTGTCTCGAGCATCTTTTCACGCACCTCCTGCGCAAGGGCAGGCAAAGCCGCAGCGTCAAGACTTTTGACGTCGGCCGGTGCATGGATCTGTTCGAGCAGAGGATAGGCATTCATGATCGTTTAATACGTCCTTTTACATAGCTGTTCGGCAAGCGCGCACAAAAAGGCTGCGTCGTCACCGAAAACGGAAAGCGCTTCAACAGCGCGGGTCGTCAGTTCTTTGGCCGTCTGTTTTGAGCGTTCAAGTCCAAGCAAAGAAACATAGGTGCTCTTTTGGCTTTCGGCGTCGGAACCGACGGGCTTCCCAAGTTTTGAGGTATCCCCTTCCACATCGAGAATATCGTCCACGATCTGGAAGGCTTGTCCAAGATGTTCGGCATATTCGGTCAGCGCTGCGGTCTGCGCTTCACTGCCGCCGGCAAGCACGGCGCCGATCTGACACGCGGCTATGATCAGCGCGCCGGTCTTTTTGGCGTCCATGGTTCGCAGCGTTTCCAGGCTGATCTGTTTGCCTTCGGAAGCAAGATCGATCTCCTGACCGCCGATCATGCCCAAAGCACCGGCGTTTTCGGCAAGCAGAGCCACGGCACGCAGGGCGCGGTCTGGCGCTTTTTTTGCAAGAGCGCTCTTTGTACAAACACCAAAGGCCAACGTCAAAAGTGCGTCGCCGGCAAGCAGCGCCGTTGCTTCACCGAACTTTTTGTGACAGGAGGGCTGGCCGCGGCGCAGATCGTCGTCATCCATACAGGGCAGATCGTCGTGGATGAGAGAATAAGTGTGGATCATTTCAAGCGCACAGGCAAACGGCAGCGCTTCCTCGGTTGCACCACCGCAAAGCCGACAAGCTTCCAAAAGCAGCACCGGACGGATACGTTTGCCGCCGACAGAAACACTGTAGCGCATGGCGTCGCAGACAGCGCTCCCCTTTTCGTTCGGCAAAAGCTCTGAAAGCGCGGCGTCGATGCGCCTGACATAGGCGGAAAGCGCCGGTTCAATCAACATCGGTTTCGTCCTCTTCGGGAAGCGAGGAAAGCTCAATGATGCGCTGACGGGCGTCGTTCAGCGCTGTGTTGCAAAATGAGATCAGATGCACGCCTTCTTCATAGAGTTTCATCGACATTTCAAGATCGAAGGTGTTCTGTTCAAGCGCTTCGGTGATCTCTTTGATGCGAAGCATGGCAGTGTTGAGCGTATATTGTTCCATAAGTACATCCTTTCAGTTGAATCGTTCTTCCACGGCGTTCACCGTGCATTGCACATCGCCGTCATAAAAGGAAAGCGAGATCTCGTCGCCGGGTTTCAGCGCGCTTGCCTGACGTACCGGCTGACGGAAGCTGTCACGCGCAAGCGCATAGCCGCGTTTCATTGTTTTGAGCGGACTGGATAGTTCCAGTTGTTCGCCGAGCACCGCAAGCGCAGACGCCGAAGCGTCCACATTGCGCATTGCCGCATGAGCGAGCCGCGTTTGCAGCACAGAGAGCGAAGAGGCACAGGCGTTCAAGAAACTGACCGGGCTGCGGGAATGCAGCAAAGCGGCGGTCTGATCCACACGCTGCTGCAAGCGCTGCGTCAGAGACTCCATACTCACCGTCAGCGTGTCGAGCTGCTTGTCCAGTTCAAACAGGACCTCGCGCCGGTCGGGCACAGCAAGTTCCGCAGCTGCAGAAGGCGTCGGCGCGGCAAGATCGGCAACATAGTCGATGATGGTCGTGTCCGTTTCATGGCCGACTGCGGAAATGACGGGGATCTCTGAATCATAAACTGCATGCGCAACCAGTTCTTCATTGAACGCCCAAAGATCTTCGGCGGAGCCTCCCCCGCGTCCGACGATCAACACATCGGCCGCCTTTTTGCGGTTGAACTCAGCAATGGCCTCACAGATCTGCGGCGCAGCAAGTTCACCCTGCACCTGAACGGGCGCAAAAACGATTTCTGCAAGTGGAAAGCGACGTTCGAGCACGTTTTGAATATCGTGCACTGCCGCGCCGGTCGGCGACGTGATGACACCGACGCGCAGCGGTAATTCGGGCAGCGGCTGTTTGTGCGCCGGGTCAAAAAGTCCCATTGCGGCGAGCTTTTTCTTGCGCTGCTCAAACGCAACGCTGAGCGCCCCTGCGCCGTCCGGCTGCATATCTTCACAGTAGAGCTGGTAGACGCCGTCGCGCTCAAACAAAGACAGGCTGCCGCGAATAATAACGCGCATGCCGTCCTCGGGCGCAAAACGTACACGCTGGGCCGCCGTACGGAACATGACCGCCTTGAGCGCGGCGTGTTCGTCCTTGAGCGTGAAATAAAAATGCCCGGTGCGGTAATGATTGGTGAAATTTGAGATCTCCCCGGCGACATAGATGTTTTGCAGATTCTCGTCGCCGTCGATCACCGATTTCAGATACGTATTGATTTGAGAAACAGTTAAAACAGTTGTCATTTTTTCTCCCGAAGGTGTTTGAAATATCCGATCAGGGCCACGCCGGCCGCGTTGTCCGCGGAATATTCCGGCGGCGCAAACACAGCGCCGAAGCATTTTGTCATGTGGGCACGGATGCGTGTGTTGGACATGACGCCCCCGGCAAACAGCAGCGGCAGATCGCCGTATTGTTCAAGTAAAGCGGTCGTCATTACATCAAGCGCAGCACAGACAGACTGCAGACAGTAGTTTGCAACGTCGCAGGCCGCTTCGCCCTGTTCGATCATTTTTTTACACTGGTTTTCCACGCCGGAAAGACTGCAGTCGGCGCCTTTCATTGCGGGACGCACCTTGAATTCACGTTTGCTTTGCAGCGAAAGCGCGTCGAGCTCTTTGCCGCAGGGAAACGCAAGACCCAGCATCACGCCGACACGGTCGACAGCTTGTCCGGCTTTGAGATCAAGCGAAGAAGCGACAAGCGTGCAGCGGAACAGATCGGTTTCATCCGGTTCCACAAGAAGCGCTTCTGTTGTTCCGCCGGAAACATGAAACGCAAGAAAGCGCTGTTCAAGAAGATCAAGCCGACCGCTGCCGTAGAGCGCAGCCGCAATGTGCCCGTGCTGATGCGACGTGTCATAGAACGGAACGCCGTGCGTTTGTGCCGTGATTTTTGCCGCCCCGGCGCCGACAAGGAAACAGGGCATATAAGACCCCTCTGCTCTGCGCGGCGTAACGGAGGCGCAGACCGCCGAAAGCGAGGCATCCTCACCGGCGAACACTGACGAGACCATCTCGGGAAGCGCGACCGTGTGATGGAAGACCGCATCGCTTTGGCGCAGACCGCGCTCACCGGGTTTCACAGGCAAAAGGCGCTTTGCCTGCACCATACGGTCCTCCTCGGGAATATAGAGCGCCGCGGAGGTCGTATAGTTGCTTGTGTCAAAGCCGAGAAACGCCGTCATGCCTGTTTTGCGCGTGCAATCGAACCGAGCACACCGTTGATATACTTCGCCTCGTCCTGCACGGAATATTTCTTGGTGATCTCCACAGCCTCGTTGATGGCAACGCCATCGGGCGTGTCGCTGAACAAGATCTCATAGGCCGCAAGCCGCAGCACGGCTTTTGCAACGCGGGAAATGCGCGAGGACGACCAGCCGACAAGGTGCTGCTCCACGCTTGCGTCGATGTCCGTCAGATGATCGAACACGCTGGTGACCGTTGTGCGCACAAACCCGTTGACTTCAAAGAACTCCGATTCAGCCGCAGCAGCAAGAAGCATATCGAGCGAATCCTCGGGCTGAAAGCTTTTTTCAAAGATAATGATGAACGCAACTTCTCTTGCTTCATGTCTTGTCATAAGTGTCTACCTCACCGTACGTTTGGTTCCGAATAAACCTGATACATAGTCGGAGATAGTATACCACAATTTTTGAATAATAACAACCTTTATTTAAGAATTTACCTCAAGAATTGTTAAATTTTCGGGAGAAATATGCGCGCTTGTCTGCATAATTTCCGTAATTTGCAGCGCCGACTGATCGTTCAGTCTGCCGCGCTCCACGACCACCTGCGCCGTTTGGCCGTCAACAAGAACGATCGCCTGGCCGCCAACCTTTGCCGTAATCAGCGTTTCACAGTTCGTCTGGGTCTCGTTCGCAGTTCGAAACTGTTCCAGCAGATCGCACACCTGCTGCTGCGCTTTTTCGTCAAGCTGCTCGGTGGAAAGCACGGCTTCGATCTTTTCTTCCAACCGGTCGCGCGCCTCTTTTTGCTGCAGCTGCAGTTTTGAAAACGCTGCGGCATCCGCTTCCGATACAGAGGCTCCCGTTGTTTCCTCTTCCTGATTCACGGCTGTCCCGGCAACAAGTACCGTGTCGCCGAGCATCTGGGTCTGTGCTCCCGACGGGTCGGTCGTTGTTTCCGGAACGGATTTGGAATAATACCAATTGACCGTGACAGCCGCCGCAAGCGCGATCAGCAGCGAAGCCGCAAGCAGCTGTCTTTTTTTGCCTGTTTTTTTCATGATGGTTCCTCCTGACTTGCCATTTCGGCAACACTGATATGATTGATGCCCAGCCCGAAGAGCGCAGAGACCGCGGAAACGATCTGCGAACGGACGGTCGGGTCGGATGCGCCCTCGCAAACAACGGCAACGCCCTGTACCTTCGGCGAAAGGGTGCGTTCCACAAGGCCGGTCTGTGTTTCGCCGCCTTTCAAGATCACCGGGTCGCGCTTCTCTTTGTTTCTCACCTGACCGTTCTGGCCGGATTCCGTCTCGCTGTCCTGCGCGGCGGCATACACAAATTGCGTCTGCTCGCTGTAAGTGATCATCACCTCGGCCGAACCCGCACCGCGAATCGAACTCAGCAGCGCACGCAGACGCGTTTCGTCGGACTGTTGTTCGGTTGTGACGGAAGGCTGCGCAACGTCATTTTTCGGGTTCTTTGACGAATGACGATCTGACAAACAGAGCACAAGCAGCAGCGCAAGACCGACAGCAAGAAGGATCACGGCGCGCTTGTCTGCTTTGAGCTTTTCAAGCAGCCGTTTTCCGCCGGCTTTCAGCTTTTCCATTGTCATTGCGTTTCCTCCGTGACCCAACTGATCTTTGCGCCTTCACAGATCGAAGACAGTGCGCTTTGCGCGATCGCTTTTGATTCTTCGGCAACTCCGGCAACGGTCAGTTCCTGCAGCGTCACTGTTTCGTTTTCGATGCTGCATTGTGCTGTGACCGATGAAAATGCAACAACGGAATCCCGAAGCGCATCGACCGCAGCTGATTCGTAACCTTTTTCCGCAGCGAGCAGCAATGCGTCGTTCTGCTGCGCTTGGAATTCTTGTGAAGTTTGCAATGAGAATGTGAGCCAATCGTCGACCTGCAATTTTTGCAGATCCATGTCCCGCAGTGATGAGATCAGCGCCGTGAAGATCACGACCCCGCACAGCAGATGAAATGCGCGTTTCCCCTTTGACTGCGGCAAAACACTTTCCAGCACCGCGCAAAGAATGAGGACCAGCGAAACATTTTGCAGCAAAGGCTTCATTTCAGACACCGCCCTTCACCTGCAGCAGCAGACCGATGGCGATCAGCAGCAAAAACAGTTCCAGCACGCCGAGCAGCATCACGAACTTCAGCGCAAGCGAAAAGCCCTGAAAAACGGCGGACGTTCGCTCCATGCCGAACGCGTCGCCTGCAGCACATAGGAGCTTATAAGAAAACGACACTGTAAGGCTTTGCACAAGCACCGGCACATGCAGCGCCAAAAGTGCGACCACACCGACAACAGCGACCGAGCCTCTGATTAGATGTATACTTGCAACGATGGAAGAATATGCATCGCTCATGGCTGCGCCGACGATCGGGATGGCGCTGCCGAGCAGAAAGCGGACGCTTTTTCCGGCTGCTGAATCCGCGGCGGCTGACAGCACGCTTTTTGTTCCGAGTACGCCGGTGAACACAGCGCAGACCATGCCGAGCACCCAGTTCATGGCTCTGTTCGCTCCCGCAAGCAGCTTCGGCATGCGCACATGATTGCTGAGTGAGCATGCGATACAAAGCCCGAGAAAAGCGCCTGTCACATGAACGCACAAGGTTTCGGAGAGCGCCGATAATCCTTCACAAAGCGCGAACACAAGCGACTGCACACCAAGCGCAGAGGCAGGCGCACCGGAGAATGCGACCAAGCCTGCATAGATCGGCAAAAAGCCTTTGACAAAAGATGCGCTTGTATGCAAGAGGGTTGCGCCGGCAGATAACAAGGGCTGCAACACAGTGACATTTTGCAGAATGACAATGCACAGCGCCGCCGTTTCAAGCGCACCGGATCGGTTTTGTTCCACAAGAACTGAAATGAAGGCCAGCACAAGCACCAACGCCAGTGAGATCGCAAATGGACGCAGCGTTTGACGGATCGCGGTCAACACGTCTTCACGAAAAAAGGAAAGCAGCTTTTGCCACGAGACTTCCACCCCTGCATCGAGCGTGATCTCGTCAAGACCGAGATCGGACAGCAGCGAGCGAGTTTCATCGTCCAGTTGCGCGTTCAATTCATCTCTGACAGTTTGGGCATATTCAGACAGCGCGTCATCCGTTTCGGCAAACACCGGCAATACGCAAAGCGGCAATAACAGCGCTGTGACAAACAATACGATCATTCTTTTTCTCATCCGATCAGCCCCAACACAGTATCCATGACCCGTTCACACAGAGGCAGCGCCAGCACAACCGTCAGCAGCCGCCCGGCAAACGACACGGCGTCCGCAGCGGCAGCACTTCCGGACTCCCGACAAAGCGAAGCGCAGAATTCCGACGTCAGACAAACAGCCACACCTTTGCACAGCGTTTGGATCAACGCTGTCGGCAGTGCCGTTTCCGAAAGCACGTTCAAAAAATCCGAAAAGCGTTTGCCGACTGTGAGAAGCAGCACAGCGAGCACAACAACGACCGCAGCAAGCTGCAGCGGCACAGACAGCGCAGGCTGTTGGGCGCGCAAAAACACCCCGAACACGGCCGCGGCAAGTGCAACGGCGCAAACCTTCACAAGCACCGTCATAGATCGATCAGCGCCCGCACATTTTCCAGCAGCTCGCGCAGTTCGGGCAAAATCATCAAAAGCACAATGATCACGCCCATCAGGGTCGTCAGCGTTGCGTACTCCCCTTTTTCGGCGCGCTGCAGCAGTTGGTTCAAAATCGCAACGATGATGCCGACGGCAGCAATTTTCAAGATCAGATCAATTTCCATAACGCTTTCCTAAAACACAAGAATGAAAACCGCAAAGCCGGCGAATGCGCCGCAGGCACGGTAAACTGCCGCACAACGCTCGCGTCTTTCTTTTGCCGCTTTGCATAAACCGTCCATCACAAGAAGTTCACGCGACAACAATTCCGTTTGTCCGGGCTTGTCCGTTGTGCCGAGCACAGCGCCGAGACGTAAAAGCAATGCGAAGCCCTCGCTTCCTAGACGCTTTTCCTCGCCGGCAGCGGCTGTTTTCCAAGCATCGGGCAACGCGACGCCTTGATTCACCTGTCGCATCAGCGAATACAAAAATGAAAAAGAAGCAAAGCGCTCCTGTTTTGACAGATCAAGAAAAAGTTCACCGAGCGGTTTGCCGCCGTATTCCAAAGAGAGCTTCAGTGCAAACAAAAACTGTCTTGCTAGCAACAGCGCCGTTTCGCGTTCTTTGAGGCGAGACGCAGCCGAAAAACCTGCATAGATTCCGAATACCAAGCCAAAAACCGCGAGCGCTTCAGTCATTGAACAGCGACCTTCCCGCAAGGATCGACGTCACGGTGCCCGGCGGCGTTGGCGCCAAGAGAACCGCACGGTCAAACGCACGTGTGGAAAGGAGCCTTTGCACCTGCGGTCGGTGAAGCAGTTCCGTGCGCGAGGAAGCGTGGATGCCGACAAGAAATCGAACACCACAGTTGACGCCGTAAACGATTGCGTCGATCTCACGCTGCGTTGCGACCTCGTCGCACACGATCAGCTGCGGAGAGAGCGTCTTCACGGCGTTTTCAATGGCAATCTCCATCGGATAGCCGCGCAAAAAGTCACAGTTCAGCGCCGCGTTTGACACCGACAGCTCCTCTCTTGCATCGATCACACAAAGCTTTTTCGCGTGGGTCTGGCGCAAAGAAGAAAGAGAAACGATCAGATCGCGCAGCATGGTCGTTTTGCCGCTGGCGGGCGGCCCGGCCAAAAGCACACTTTGCGACGAGCCGTCGGAAAACAGACCGAGCAGCGCCCTTGCGCAACCCGGCACGTCTCGGGCAATGCGGATGTTCAGCGCGCAAACGTCACGCACGGACGTCATGATGCCGTTCACATCGCACACAGCAGTGCCGACCACGCCCACACGGTTGCCCTCATAGGTCAAAAAGCCGCGCAGAAGATCGTTGGAATGGGCATACACGGAATACTCGCAGCAGCACTGAAAGGTCGTTTCGAGCTGTTCTTTTGAGCAGATCATGCTTTTTTCGCTGTTGACAAGATCCATTTCTCCGGTTTGCGACAGCACGCCGCAGCCGAACGAACCGAAAAGCACCACAGGCTGCCCGGCGCGCAGACGGATCTCATAGCAACAGGAACGCACTTCGTTCGGCAAAGCCAAAAGCACCGCTCGAAGCGATTCCGGAATACACCCGACCGCATGTTCAAACCCGCGCACCATATGCTCACCGCCCGTTTCGTTTTCTTTGTTTTCATTCTATGCGAAGCCTGTCCGCTGTAGAACCGAAGAAAAAACAAGTTTTCTGAGCAAAAGCGCTTGCATGGCGGACAAAAATAATGTATGATAGGGATGTATTGTTTCACAGAAGGGAAGAATTCGGATGACCAAACAAAAAAGACGCGTTTTCTATGACAACCGTTTTGTGTTTGCAGCCTGCGGCATCACCGCCGGCGTCATGCTCATTATCTATATCTGCACAGGCGTGTTCCCGTTCGGCGACAACACCGTGCTGCGCATGGATCTTTACCACCAGTACGGACCGCTGTTTGCCGAGTTGTATGACCGCATCTTTGCCGGAAAGGGTCTTTCCTATTCCTGGAAGAGCGGACTCGGCAGCTGCTTCTTGGGCAACTACTTCAACTATTTGTCAAGCCCGATCGGCGCCATCGTCGTCTTCTTCGGCCACAAGCACGTGCCGGAGGCCATCGGCGCAATGGTTCTGATCAAAGCGGCGCT
>JAEEGL014731523.1_pt1 | contig 10606 bp, 6 predicted proteins | sample 9134231 | NCBI WGS metagenome assembly JAEEGL01 (sample SAMN16246548, study PRJNA631951) | gut metagenome | biome: gut microbiome; feature: rumen; material: fiber-attached | host: Bos | place: Iran: Karaj | collected 2018-10 | reverse complement strand
GCCGATGAGTTCATCGGCGATGCTGTCAGAAATGCCTTGTACAGGACATACTGCCGCGATGATGTCATCGGTCTGTTGGATTATGGTATCTAAGTTGAGTTTTGAAAGTGTGTCGTCAGGCGTCCCGTCGAAGCTTGCTGATTCCTGTACAGTTCCGAAGGCGACATTGTAGATGGAGAAGATGCCTGCCACAACGCCGCTGTGGACGAATGTTGGCGCGGCAATGATTGTTCTTGTCTGCATGATGGACTGGTTGGCGGATTCAACCATGAAGCGCCCTTCGATTTCGTTTGCGACCCTTGCCTTGTGCATGTTCAGGAAGGATGCCTGAATTTTGCCGTAAAGCCCTGGATTGTCTCTCCATGAGTGCATTGACGAGTCTTCGCCGATGATGATGGCCCATTTGTCCGTTGTGCTTCCAAGAAAGAGTGATGCATGGAGGGCAATCCATTTGTCGCCAAGAAGCGAGTGGAGCTTCTCGTCTGCGTTGAGCGTCTGGCTTTCTAGGGTGATTTCCGTCCAGCGTGTGTCGATGTCTTTGAGGACTTCTGCGATGATTGAATTGAGTTTCTCGCGAATGTCGTCTGGCAGTTGCAAGGTTGTTCCGCCGCGCATGTCTCGCTTCTGATGGCCGATGACGCGCTGTAGTTCGTTCCATGAGTGTTTTGTGGCGGATGCCTGTTCTAGCAAACCAGTCTTCGATTCGCTGCCATCGCCATTTTTTGAACCAAGGATTTCGTCAATGCGTTTCTGCACATCGGTTGGAATGTTGTTGCCATACTTTTTCCTGTATCCCATGATTTCGTCATTGAGTTTGTATTCAATGTCCTTATAGACATGGGCTGCATTCTGTGCCTTGTCGGCAAGCCTGTCGAGGAGACGGCGGCGGACACGCGGGGCGCGGGCGGTGATCGGCTCTGGACGACCAAGCAGCTCGTCCATCTCCTTTATGAAGATTACTTCGTTTGCATGAGACTTCTTCCGAGCCTCAAGTTTACAGTCCTGATAATTGTCCTCAAGCGCACGGTAGAATACACTGCTTCCTTGGTGTCCGCGCGACTCGTTGTCGAAGAATGCTATGAGAACATGCCGTCTTGGACGGTTCTTTGAGACAGCCTCCGCTATTCGCAGAAGAGCGGCGCAGTTTGCAGCGCCTCGTGCGCCTGGAGTTATTGTCGGGACCTCTCCGAATGTGTCCAAATTTGCTGCAATGACAAGCACCTCCTCCTGCTTTTGACTGAACGTGGGATTCGTTCCCTTGAAGAAGGCGAAGATGTTTTTTCCGACTGCTGGCTCCCAAACAACAGAACTCTTCAAAGTCACCTCTGTGCCTTCGGTTGGCAGTTCTGAGGCAGGACCATCGTAGAAGAATCTGAGCAGATTCACGTTGGCGTCTGTGTAATGTGCGCTGCTGGCGTTGCATGTACCATCTTTTGTGAAAATGACGGCGAGAGCGCCTAAACGTAGGGCGCGGACCCATCCCTGTCCGCTATCATAGTTAAGCACGACAATGGAACCAGCCACTGGCACACGATTGAAATCCTCTACGCCTCCCTTGCCAATATGCACGATTTTGCCTGATATTCCCTTCGTGGGTGTAACAGGGGGAATGATGCCATTCGGACGCATGGGATGTAGAGGGAAGGTCGCGTCGCCAGCGAGCATAGTCGCTTCGACAGTTTTGGTCTGCGTGATGGCGAACGGCTGCTCGATGATTTCGTCTGCGCCGATAGCCTTCAGGCGTGATATGACATGGTCCGCTGCAGCACTGTATTCCGCTGTCCCGCTTAGGCGGTGTGCGCCCTTTGTAAGGACCGCGCAATCTGTCTTGAAATCCTGCGCGAAGCAGAGCACCGCAAACAGAAGTGTTATTGCAAATATATTCTTATGCATTGTGATTCTCATCGTGTTTCAGTTATGCCGCCGACCTCTATCTGCACGTCAGCCCTGTTGGCGATTCTTTCGATTCGTCCGTCGCGTATCCACAGCAACCTGTCGCAGATGTTCATCATGCGGTGGTCATGCGTCGCGCAAATGACGGTGACGCCATTTTCCTTATTGAGTTTCTGAAGCAGTTCCAGAATCTCCTGCCCTGTGTTAATGTCAAGGTTGGCTGTGGGCTCGTCGCAGAGCAGGACGCTTGGATTGTTCGCAAGGGAACGCGCGATAGCCACGCGTTGCTGCTGTCCGCCAGACATTTCAATTGGGCGGTGATGCCACCGCTCTGCCAGACCGACCAGCGATAAGAGAGACATTCCGCGCTCGCGTGCCTCATCGGGCATGACACCGCCGAACGCCATCGGCGTGGTGACATTTTCAAGAGCTGTCATATATTTAATAAGGTTATAGCTCTGGAATATGTAACCGATTTTGTGGCAACGCAGATAGGCGAGTTCCTCTGCCGTGAGTTGCGCCACGTCAACTTCGTCTATGAAGACGCGCCCCTCGGACGGACTGTCCAGTGCCCCTATCATGTTGAAGAAGGTTGATTTTCCTGAACCAGAAGGTCCCATCACAGAGATGAATTCGCCATGGAATATTGAGACGTCAACGCCTCGCAGAGCCTCGGTCTTGACTCCTTTCATCATGTAGGACTTCCGCAGCCCCACCGTCCTTATTATGACACGCTTGTTCTGTTCCGTTTCCATGCTATTCAACCCTCATCGCCTCCATCGGCGCAAGCCTTGCCGCTTTGTATGATGGTATGACTGCTGATATTGCCGCGAGCAATGTTCCTATCAGTATCGAGACGAGCATTCCGAGCAGCAAGTCGCCAACAGGAATTGAGCCGCCAAACCTTAAGCCAAGCGAGAAAAGCATTCTCCCAATGCATATTATTCCGCCCAGAATTGAGCCTATGCAGCCGCCGACAAGTCCCATCACGCAACTCTCAAGCACGAACATCAACATTATAAAGCCATCCAACGCCCCTAGGCATTTCAGAGTTGCAATCTCCTTGAACCTTTCTGTAACAGACATCATCATAGCGTTTGTGATTCCAATTCCACACACCAGCATCGATACGAACAGCAACCACGCCAGCCTTTCGCCAAGTCCCATAAAGCCTTTGCCAGCGTCGATGGTCAGCCGTTCTGCACGAAGCAGTGCGGCATTCTCCACGCGGGAATCCGCAAGTTCTGAAAGGACATCTGCGTCTATGCCATCTGTCGCAATCTCCGCAAGGCTGATGCCTTCAACCATTGATTCGTTGGCTTTCATTATAGACTCCACCTCTTTCATCTTCTCAAGGTACTTTGCAGCGAATCTTCTTCCTACCATGTATTTCCACAGCAGGACTGCGTTCACATCAGCTGGAAGAATATTCGCCTGTTGCGCAAGAAGTTGTCTGAACGGCTGGCGGACTATTCTGACTTCTCCATCATTCTCCGCGACTCTGACGTCTATGGTCTTTTCAAGGTCCAGTGTTCTGATAATGCTTTTGGCTTGGTTGGATATATCGGTCGCCTCATTGCCCTCAGGAAAGCGGAAACCAGCATTGCGTATTTTTGTTCCGAATGCACCGTCAGCGTCGCAAAGAGCCTCGATTATGTTTTTGCCTTCAAGTTCAGATGTAATTTTAGAGATGGCCGCAGACCTGCCGTCAAGAATCTTGTTTGCAATCGCCTCGTTTGAATCAAACTCATTCAGCAGCGCATCCAATTCATCTATGTCCATGACAAAACGCACAGACTTGATGTGCGAAAGAGCCTTCCTGAACGTCTCCATGGCTTCAGTCTCCTTCAATCGCCTCAATATGCCAAGACCTTCGGCAGTGTGTATCATAGAACGACGCTTTGCATAGTCCAGTCCGTCGAAAAAGGCAATCACAGATGACGCTTTTACTGCCCATGAGCGGAATTTCTCCATCTCTTCTTTTGATAAACTCGCAAATGATTGCGCTTCAATATATTGTGAACTTTCATCTGTTGAAAGCGCAATTTCGTCTATGAGGTCTTCTACGCTTCCTGGAGAAGTCAGTCTGGAGCTCCAGTCATAGACTTGGCGTGAAATTTTGATACGTTCGCGTGTCTCGGACGCCACATTGCGCTTGATGAGGCTTTCGGCGAGAATGTTCATAAGGAAGGCGACCGCAAGCGTGATGACTGCGACTGTCACCGACGCTCTGAACAGCCTATATTTTATGCCGTCAATCGTGATGCTCACTGTGCGCCCGAAGCTGAGCCAAGGCTGTTTTGCTATTGTAATGGTTTTCATACTCGTTCCTGCATGGTGATGGCGAGCACGCCACGTTGTATCAGTTTGCCAAGATAATCAGTGACGGCTGTCTTTGCCTCATGGAAACTCAGTCCATACTCTGCTGAGAAAATGTCGCATATCGCTTCGACGTTTCGTGAGCCGTCGCAGCATCGCCACAGTCTTGTCCCCAACTCATCAAGTTCCACGGTGATCGTCGGCTTGTAAGGCACAAACCAACTTATCGGCGGAATCCTATAGCCAGGCTTCTTGTTTTTGACCTGCACTGAGACGGCGTCGTTGCTTTCGCTGACAACCTTCGCCGCCGCGTTCTTGACGGGAACCGCTTTCAGCATTGCACGCCATTCAGGCTCTCTGTAATCCGTTCCGCTCATTTTGTTCCCATTGCGTTATTCACACTGAATTTGCAGCATCCAAGTGAGGCTGGCGGAAATTGCTTGCCGTCGCAATGCGCGAGAGTGCTCAATGTGTAGAGCCTGCCGTCGTTGGGGCATATCCAAGCGGATGCGATGATGTGTCTCCGTCCGTGGAGCCAATCCGAAAGCACAGTACGCCGACGCTTTGCCAGCATCGTCCAGACATCATGCCCATCTCTGCTTTCGTGCTCCATAGAGACAGTCTTGTATTCTGGTGGCACTCTTGAGGCAAGCCAGTCTTGGACTGGTGTTTTGAGCCATGTCTTGAGAAGTCCACGACGCGAGAATGTCTGCGACGTATGCTTTTTGCCGTCAGTGAAAGACGCTTCTGCAAGACCTGGCGCGACATAGCATAAGGCGAACTCAGTGGCACTCGTGCTCCAATCCATTCTGAAGGCGCACCAGCGGATAGTGTCCGATTTTGGATGCACTTTGAATGAGTCTAGAATCCTACCTTCCGCCGCAAAGTCAGCCTTGCTTCCGCTTTCGCCGATGAAGACAGCTTCAAGGAGGAACGGTCCATCGGAAAAATACGCCCCATATCTGCTGACAGGACGCCCATGCTCAATACCATACGCGCCCGACCAAGGATGGTGCGAAACCTTCTCAATGGATTTCATACCATCCTCTTTGAGTTTTGCCATATAGTCAGATGACATTCGCTCCATGTCTGGTGGCGCGGAGACAGTCATCCAGTCCAGTTCCAGACGGAACTGGTATCTGTCCGCAAAGACACAACGCCCGTTGTCTGGATTTCTGCTGAACTGCAGCATCTCCCATTCGTCAGGCAAATTCATGCCTATTCTGTTCCATACCCATTTCATTGTTTATCCTTAATGCGAATTTATATCAACTAAGACAAAAATCAAACAGGGCATATCCAAAAACTTGAATTACATTTACATGTTTGATATGTCTTGACTACTATGTGATTTTTGAGAACCTATAAAAATGACATTTCAAGTAGGAATTTCACGAAAAACGGCAACTTCAAACGCCAGAATTTCACGAAAATCGGCAACTTCAAAGAAAAACATAAATGTTGAGTCTCTCATTTTTGAGAGGTAGACAGAACTAAAAATGCAAGAAAGGATGCTTGAATATCAGTGATAGTTATGTATAATATATTGTAATAGAAGTTTGAAATATTATAATCAAAGGAGAAACTTATGAAAAAACAATTCACGCTTATTGAACTGCTGGTTGTCATCGCCATTATTGCGATACTTGCGGCGATGTTGTTGCCTGCGCTTGCCAAGGCGCGCGAGAAGGCGCGTCAGATAACCTGCACATCGAACCTCAAGCAGCTCGGGCTTGCGATGGCGATGTACACCAATGACAATGATGACATGATTCCAGGACTCTATGACGGCGTCCACACTACTCAAGACACGGCCATTGTTCCTGAAGAGCCAAAATTCAAGAAGGAGAGCGACAACAAATGGCATAACGACTGGTCAACGGTCATCTATCCATACGTCCAGAACGTCAAGTCCTATATATGCCCCTCGAACCTTGTGAGATGCGGCGGTCACAACTACGGAATGCCAGGCCAAAGCGGCTCAACGTCTCTGTACATGAGCAGCCGCAGCCTAGGCACAATCAAGAGACCTGGAGAGTGCATGCTCATAAGCGAGAAGCGTGATGGTGGCGGACCGTCTTACATCATGGTCAACGGATACTATTTCATGGCGAAGCCTCATGGCGAGGATGCCAACCTTGTCTATGTTGATGGGCACTGCGACAAGGGCAAAATCGTGACGGGCGACGTCGGTCACGGTGGTGCTGCTGGCAATGCGGGGGCCAACACCTATATGGTTTGGGACAAGTGGGGCAACTGGAACAACTGAGCCTACGTCCATTACATCAAAACTTTCGCCTGGACTATTGCGGTCCAGGCTTTTTTCTATTGAGGATTAAGGCATGGCATTTGAAAAGGCAGTTGTGTTTTTGTCGATATGCTTCATTAGCATGATAGCGTCTGCCAAGGATGCAGTGATTGAATGGCATTTTGATGAATCAATCGACGCTGATCGCGGTGGCGTTGGCATCGTGCAGGATGTCGCGTCCAGAAAAGGTGCGGCTGGAGTAAAGGCTACTATTTCGGGAACGACTAGAAAAGATGGCTTTCTAGTGGATGGACTTGATGGAAAGGCATACAAGATTCATCACGACGCCGAGACGCAAAAGCCTGTGACTCTTTCGTATTTTCCATTGCCCGCGTTGAATTCCATTGCAGGGACAATCTCCTTTTGGATAAGGCCTGAATGGGATGGCAAAGAGAATGTCCGCAGAATTTTCTACAGTGCGGACAGCGGTTCCCATCGCATTATCATTTTTCGTTTGCCTGATGTGCCTCATATAACCTTTTATTATGGAAAACTGAACGGACAATGGGTGACAAGCCTTCCTGTTGACATTTCCAAATGGCGAAAAAGCGAATGGCATCATCTGGTCATGTCTTGGGACAATGAATCAATGATTGTGTTTGTTGACGGCAGTCGTTCAGTCCTTCCAATGAAGGCTGTATTTCCTGAGAATTTCACAAAAATCATGATTGGTGAGAATTGGGGAGACAAATCAGGGGATACTGTCATTGACGAATTGTCAATCTATAATGAGAAATTGACCGATTTAGAGGTTGGAGAATTGTATAATTCAATGTCAAGGCAGTTGATGAAACAACGCTCAAAGGCACCATCGGCTGTCAAGCTCGCCTCCACCACGCCTGTGATAGACGGAAGGATTTCAGAGGGAGAATATGCCTTTTCCGCATCTGGAATGCGAAACATTCGTGATGGAGCGGTCTTTGCGGGAAGGCAGAGCAGATGCTTTGTAAGTTATGACAACGAAAAACTCTACTGGGCGATTGTTGGTCCAGGAGACCAGATTCAGGCGAAATGCAACGTTCGTGACCAGATTGATTCCATTGAGGATTCTGTTGAATTTTGGCTTAAATTTGAAGGGGAAGATGATTTTTATCAGTTTCTGGTGAATGGAATCGGGAATATTTTTGATAGGAAGGGGAGAGACGTTTCATGGAATGTCTTAGGGGAACACTGTTTGAGTAAAGTCATTGATGGCGTTTGGACGCTTGAATGTTCTCTCCCATGGAAGAATTTCCCGTTTGAAGCAAAGAAGGGAAATCGATTCCGTTTTGATTTTTGCCGCTCATATATGAAAGACGGCATGTTTACTTCTTTTGGAAAAGGCACTCATGCATACGGAATTATCTCAGAATTCACAGAGGCCGAACTTGTTCCAAATGCGCCAACGCTTAATCTTAGTTTCTATGGTGAGCTTCAGAAAGGTGCCATTGACCTCAAAGGTATTATTTCATCCAAAACTACTGATTCCGTTGAGATTGCATTTCAGGCTGGCCGTGGATTGTTCCCGCTTGATTACCACAGGACAATCAAATTGTCGCCAGAAAAAGATGCAGAGTTTTCTGTGACCAATTCCAATATACCACAAAATGCCGTGATGGATGTTCTGATAGAGTCGGAAAAACATGGAGTCCTTTATTACAATTCGCTTTCATACAAGGAACTTCAGGAGATCAAATTCGATGCACTTTATACAAATATACAGGAACAGAGTCTAGTCTTTAGGTTCCAGAATCTTAAACTCTTTGGTGATAAACATCTTTTTTCTTTCGCCATCCATGATCAGCAAGGGAATGTCAAACTTGAACAGTCAAAGCAAATTCCCAACGATCAATCAAGGACGGAGATTGCCTTTGATGTTTCCTCTTTGCCCGATGGAGTTTACTCAATTGATTATTCCATTCTTGATTCCAAAGGAAATGTTGTTCAGAAAGATACAGAATGCTATGGCAAATATCCAGAAGACGCATGGCGTTCGGATGACGGCACGGAAGATGTCATCCCGCCTCCTTGGACGCCGATTAAGGCAACAAACAATTCCTTTGAGTGCTGGGGACGTAAAATGGAATTTGGAAACGGTTCTTTCATGACGTCCATTAGCTCTCAGAGCATGGAATTGCTTGCCGCCCCTGTGAATCTTGTCTTGAATGGTCAAGATGTGCGATTCACATCAAAACTAACTCATGAAGCGACATCCTTTAAGGAGTATGAACTGCGTTCCATCGATTGTTATCCAGAGTTGACGCTGAAAGTCCGAGCAGAATTCGACGGTGTAATATGGTGTGCTCTTACATCAGGGACGGGCACTGTTGATTCCCTGAAACTGCGGATTCCGCTGACGCGGGAAGTTGTGACAGGCTTTGACGATTGCAGTTCCATCATGGAGAAAAACGATTTGACCTCAATCAAAGAAGGTAGTTTTTTTGTCAATTCGGCGTTGAAGCCCTTCTGGTGGTGCGGCAATGACAAGGTTGGATTAATGGGAGGTTTGACTAGCCAGCGCGGCAGATTCTTGAATGACAAATCTCAATCCATGCTGGTAGATGTTACTAAAGACACTGTGACGTTGGAGGTGGCCTTTGTTGATTCCAGGCTCGATGTGACCTCTCAAAGAACCTGTTCCTTCTATCTTCAGCCGACTCCTGTCAAGGCAAAGAATCACGCTTTGGCGAGAATACGCAATGACAGAAACGCGTGGACATTCGCTTCTGGTGTTTCTACTTTCTTTGCATACGGACGAGATGGCTACTGGAATGAAAACCAAATCAGTAAGATTCACAGTTATAGGGAACGTGACCCAAATTGGACAAATTTCTGGTACATGGCCGCAAAAGGGGCCTCACCATATACTCCCGAATGGGGATGGTTTTGTTCAATATGGCATGATTGTGTTCCTGACTTTGCCATCTACATGTCTGATTCGGCAATAAAGAACAAAGAGGCCAGAAACAGAGGCGTTTTCACATACGGATGCATGAACAGCCGCTCTTTTCTCGATTTCAAATTTGACCTCGCGAAAGAACGCCTGAAACGTCCAGAATTCACCAAATTCTATTATGACCTTGCTTGGCCAAGACCTTGCAACAACTCCTTGCATGGCTGTGTTTGGAAGGATGAGTTCGGCTATACTTTCCATGAACATGACCTTGTTGGACTTCGTGAGTATTATCTGCGAGTCTATCGATGCATGAAGAAAAAGAATCCCAATGCCATGATGGCTGGACATGTCATATCAACACGTCTGCCTAGTGACTCTTTTTTTGACATGCTTTGGCTTGGCGAGGCATACGATGCTCATATCGTAAAACGTGGTGGCTATTACGATGTCCTGACTCCAGAAGTCGCACGAATCGCATACGCAAATCGCTCCAATGAGATGACAATCGCCTTGATTGCGCAGTTCGGACGCGCCTTGCAGTTGTTCGCGCCTGACAAATATGCGACTTTTGATCCGAAAAGTGCTGATAACCAAAGGGCCTTCAAGCACTATTACGCCTATATCCTTTTGCATAATCTTAACTCTTCAATGACCTATAGTGACGGAGAGTATCTTAAGGCGCAGGATAAACTCGGATGGGGCAGCGGAAATGTACGATTCTTCGGCTATTGGCAGACGGATTCACCACTGAATCTCACTCCTTCTGGCCCCCGTTATCTTACGTCGGTCTATGCGGGAAATGGTAATTCTCTTGTGATTGTGCTGAATGACACCGACAGTCCAGTTGAACTGACATTAAAGGTTGATCTCAAACGTGTTGGATTAAAGGACGGCACACACGGCATTGAAATAAAAACAGGGGAAGAATTTCCATTCGATGGCGGAACACAGAGGTTATCTCTCGCTCCGCGAGACGCGAAGATGATTCTCTTTGCGGCGGATTGAATCAGCAATCAGTATTCCGTTCTGTCGATGAGTTCCTGCTGCTCCTGTGGCGAGAGGGAGATAAAGTATTCGGAGAAGCCTCTCTTGCGGATAAACAGTGAGCGGTGATTTTCGGGATGCTTTCGAGCGTCTTCAAGAGTTTCGCGCGATGCCATGGTGAAGCCTATGTGGAGTCCTTTCATGGAGAAGAAACTTTGCATTAGGCT
>JAEEGL014251338.1_pt1 | contig 10606 bp, 9 predicted proteins | sample 9134231 | NCBI WGS metagenome assembly JAEEGL01 (sample SAMN16246548, study PRJNA631951) | gut metagenome | biome: gut microbiome; feature: rumen; material: fiber-attached | host: Bos | place: Iran: Karaj | collected 2018-10 | reverse complement strand
TTACTTAAAATGTGTTCTTCCTGATTCCTTATTCAGCATGATCAAAAAGGGAGAGATCCTTTCTCTAGAACAAACGGGCTTCGATGAGAATGCATTCTCTGCCGCAGAAGAATTCCTTAAGAAATACAATATCGCTTTTTCGCCACTCGAATATTTTGGATATGAAATATCAAACCCTCTTTTTTTAACATTGTATTGTAAAACATATAGCAAAAACGAAGTTTGTTTACGTGAGCTATTTGATCGTCTAGTTGATTTTGTTGGAACGAGAATATATAAAACATTTGAAGAATCGATGAAGAACAGTGGTCTAACAGAAAATGATAGTATTCTCAAACCTTTTGTTAAAGAACTTATTCCCATAATGTATCGCAATGAAAAACGGATGATATCTAGAGCCGAATTATGTAGAATGACATTTTGGTCATATTATCATTTTCCACCCATGGGATTTGTGAAGCAACTAGTTAAAGAAAATCTGTTGCATTGTTTTTGTGATGAGGATTCTGAAGAAGAGTTTTATTATTTTGCTTATGACCAAATGAACGATTATTACTTTGCCCAATACATTGTCAATAGTTTTAGCGATGAAAGAGGTGTTTATGAATATATAAGAGATGAACTGCTTAAGATTGAAAATGGAACAATGGAAAGACCCTGGAATGTTAATGTGTTTATTAATGTTTGTGCTTTGTTTGTTGAGAGGTTTGACAGGGAATGTATTGATATTATCAATGAGTTAAAGTCACAAAGCGCAAAAGAATATGTTCTTTCACTTTATATTACTTCTTTTCAATGGCGAAAAGCAAAATATATCCCAAAGGATCGAATATCCTATTTTTTAGACAAAAGGATGTGTCTTCCCAATGTGTGGGACACTCTTATTGTCAACAGTTTGAAAGAATTTAATCCAATAAATGCTGATTTTCTTCATAAAACACTTCTTCCGCTTCCTCTTAATATAAGGGACTCCATTTGGACAACGTATATTAATTCTTTTTCTTTTGCTGAGCCGAATAGAATTGTACAGTTAATAAAAGTATATGATCGTGGTGATAAACTCCAAGCAAAAAACAATAAACAAATTGAACTTCTTTTAACCCTATTCGGGTGGTTGCTGACATCATCAAATCGTTCTTTAAGGGATTACACATCAAAAGCAATGATAGAAATACTTAAAGAGCATTTCATATTTTGTCAAATTATTTTAGAGAAGTTTTCAAGCATCAATGATCCCTATGTTATTCAAAGACTATATGGGATTGTATTTGGTGCATGTTGTAAACGATTAACTCAAGAAGAAAAGATCTTTTGCAAGTTGGCTAAATACATCTATAAGAGTATATTTAGTCAAAAACAGGTTTATCCAGATATCCTTTTGCGGGATTATGCGAGAATGACTCTTGAACTGTTTCTTTCTGAATATCCTAAATACGAGGGAACAATAGAACGCAAAAAAATAATGCCTCCATACAAATCTAATCAAATCCCCCATATTAAAGATCGACACTATCTTGATAAAAAGTCTAGAGATGGAAGATATTATATTGTTGACTCAATGCGATTAGAGAAAATGATGCCTTACGGCGATTTTGGTCGATATGTTTTTCAGAGTGCTATTTCTCATTTCGACATTGATCTGGATGTTATTTTCAATTATGCATTATATTATATTTTCAATAAACTGCATTATTCTGAAAAACTTTTTGGTGAGTATGATAGGTGTAATTTAGCCTGTGATAGACATTCAAAAATTAAAACTGAACGTATCGGGAAAAAATATCAATGGATTACGTTGTATAATATTTTAGCTCGAATATCAGATCATAACAAGACGATTGATCATATTCTACATCCTGCAAAAAACAATGCCTTTTTTGAAGGCGCATGGGACCCCTATGTTCGGGATTTTGATCCTACAATTAACGTAAGATTTATGACTTGCACTGATGCACCAACTTTTGTTTGCTTAGAAAAGGTTTTATTTAATACGCAAAAAGAGATTATTGATGCAGGCAACAAGGGCAAAATAGCATATCTGAATTGGCTTGATTCTTTGAGCTTTCTTCATCAGAATCTCAAGAAGACATTATGTCTTTATGACAACAAGGGGATAGAGTGGATTGTGCTTACTTCTTTTCTCAATGCAGATCACAGCAAATCCAATGAACTTGAATTTAGAGTTTGGAGTAACGTATATGCTTTTTTTGTTTCTTCTGAGCAGAAGCAAGCATTTGTAAAAAGTTCTAACAACCGCTTAAACGTTATTGTACATGAAATCGTCTCCCCTCATCAGACACATTCCGTTTTTAATAGGGAATATCCCTGGTCCCCTAGCTGCAAACGATTTAACGAAGATGCATGGATTGACGTTTTTTTAGAGACAGGAAAAACGATTAGTGTTGCAAAACCTATACCTAATATGGAATTGTTTACATCCCAGGATTCTAATAAAAGCATTTCTTTTAGCATAAATTCTGCTTCAACGAGCCAATCAATTATTGTATCTGAAACAGTATATATTGGAAAGATTTTACATGCCACATCAACACTTTTATGGGAAGAAGAATACGATGCAACTAAGGAATATCCTATTTCTCGAGATGTTCCATGTGCAGAGATGGTAGAGACTCTAAACTTAAAACAGATTCAATTTGATGGGTTCTTTTATGATTCAAATCAATGTTTAGCGGCCTTTGATTTAAGGCTTACTCAAGAGCGTGATTGTTTTGTTGTCCGCAAAGACTTACTTGAAATCTTTCTAAATAAAACAGGCTTGAAACTGATTTGGTTAGTTGATTGTCAAAAAGAGCTATATGAAGCAAATTGTCCCCCATCAAGATTGAACAAATGGCAAGCAGTCTTTTGTTATGAAAACAATAGAGTCAAGGGAAAACTATATAAACCCCAAACCACGTCTTGTGTTTAGTTATATAGGTTATGTCGATTTGTTGGTTGATCGTTTGTTTCATGTAATTCGTTTCCAACTAGTGAAAGGGGGAAGACGCTACCCTATTCGCCTGAATCTAAAACAGTATTGCCAGAAAACAATACTGTTATATTCATAACAAACTTTCTGACAACAATTAAAAAGATTTAATTTGCATACCAATTTACTATTCCAAAGGCAAGATTTTGAAAAAGGGACTGAAAGTATCTTGTTATTTCTTCGTTTCTGAGATGAACAATAGGAACCTTGGAATAGAAGAATGATTTACCTGGGACATTGTCCTTCTGTGTCTTCTTTGCCAAGTAACTGATTTGTCGTAAGACTTCATACAGATTATTATAAGTTGTTGAATTGCGATCTATCATGATTCCATTTCTAAGATTATCATTGCATTCGTTTATTTCCCCATAGGAACCACAATAATTTCTGAGAACAATCCTGGCATTTTCAAAATGCTGATAAGAATTGTTCGTTTTGTTCCCGTCAAGGAATAATGCCATGTGGTGATGAATCCTTTTCCCAAAGCTTATTTCCCTTGCGACTATGTAGAGAGGATCATATCCGGCTATTTTTTCTTTTTCAATGAAACGATGATTGAAATCAGAGATCACTTGCAATACAAGTTCTTGTGGAATATGAACATCCATTCTAAGAACAAAAACCTTGCAATGTTTCTGTAATGCCTGGATCAGAAGATTGTAATAGATGTTTTGTATTCTTACAGACATTTCGTAGTCAAGAAATACATTTTTGTTTGAATTGATTAGGTGAGGCATAATTCCTCCTTCGGTTGAACCAGAATTGGATGATTGTGTTTGTATTGTTGCTTATATAAGTTATATATATTATCCGAGTTTTAATCGACATGGAAACTATCTATATTCCGAGTGTTTTTTAAGAAACATGAACGAGACTAAATGCATATAATGTATCGCGACATAATTGTTTTCTATGAACTTATTTCTGTCATACTATGCGGTCTCGCATCAGGCATGCTATAACAACGAACCAAGGAGGTTTATATGACAAATGAAACCGTGCAATTAGAAAGAATCGGAAATCTGTTAGACAAGTATTTAGTCAGTTTTGGAAAAGCAAGAGCTGGGTTCTATGTTTTTCCATCTTTGGAGAATTACTACGATTTTACCAGGTATATGAATGCCTTAACATCTGCGTTGAAAAGAGCAAACTTTCGTCCGGTCTATTCCTGGTCTTTCGATGGCAGTCGTGGATGCTACAACATGATTATGATTGTACAAGGTTACTTCAGAAACAATATGAACGATGTCACTGATGCAATCCAACGCATTTGGAAGCTGTACTCACCTTTCCCTGTTCAGTTTATTGCTGAAACACCTATTAGTCAAGAATCGCTTGCTCAGGACAAACAGAAGCTTTGGGAAATCATGAATGGAATGCAGTTTACCTCTGCTCTGTCGCAGCGAGTATTACCCCTTCATCAACGCGCTTTTGCGTGTTCAAAGCTGTATTAAACGATTAGAAAAGTCAGAAACGCATCAAAAAACACTAACAATGCCCCATTTTCCCTTTTTTCAGTGAAAAAGCCATAAAAAGGCTTGGTTAGCCTCAAAAATCGACTTTCGATAGCTTTTGCATATATATTCCTCCCACGAACGTCAAAAATGACATTTTCACCACTAACCACTAATATGGAGGAACAACATGCAAATTCCCGTAAACAAAAACTCGTTGGCCAGCGCTTTGACTGCACTGGGGAAACTGGTCTCCCGAACGTCTTTGATTAAGGCGTATCAGGGGATCGAAATCGAAGGCAAGGCAAACATGCTTTACTTCAGAACACACAACGTGATTGAGCAGATCGAATTCCGACTGTTTGCTGACTTGGAAGATGTTTTCCCGGCAATTCTCGTGGAGTTCGAGCAGTTCCGTCAGATGGTCCGCAGCTGCAAGAACAAGACTCTGAAGCTGGAGATTGACAACGGCGAGATCTTCATCGACGATGTGAAGCTTGCACCCATCAAGGGACATTTCCCGCCGAAGGACCAGATTCCGGATCAGAACATCACTGTCACGGAGTTGCCTGCCGACACACTGTCGGCGTTGTCCTTGCTCGCCCCGATCACGGATAAAGGGACGGACGTCCGCAAGGTTCTCGGAGGAATCAACATCAGTGAAGACGGATTTACCGCAACAAACGGTAAAGAGCTGTCGAACATCCCCATTCACCTCGAAACGACCGGAAGTATTACGATCCCGTTCCCTCTCGCTCTGCTCGCAACCAAAGCCTTTGGAGATTCCGGACGCCTCTTGACCTGGCAGAAGGATGAAGACACGCATTTCGAGCTGACGCTTGGTGCGTGGACCTGGAAAGCCAAAGCGCTCAAAGGAAACTATCCGAACTGGAAGCGTGTCGTACCCGAACGAACAGAAGCAACGCACCATGTGAGCATTCTGGAAGACAGAGCTGAACGCCTTCAGCGTTACCTGAAAAGCATCCCAGATGACAAGGAGCACAACAACGCTGTCAAGCTCAGCCGTCTCCCCGAAGTCCCTGACAATCTTCACCTCGAAAGCTCGAACGGGATGCTGTTCAGCATCCTCGCTGAATTCGATCCAAACTGGGGCGACTTGAGTTTCTGCGTCCGTAAAGAATTTCTCCTGCGCCTGTTGGATGCAGGGCACCGGAAGATCGAGCTCAACGATGCTTACGGTCCGATTGTCGGGACTGGTGGCACAGGCGAATATATCGCCATGCCCATCATTACTAAAAAGCCCCAAGCCCAAAACGAGCAGGAACCGGAACAGGCCGCATCTGCCCAAACTGACGTAAAGGCCGAAGTTCAGACCGAGCAGAACGAACCCCAACACGTCCCCGAATCCACGGAATCTGTCACCGAACAAATTCCTCCTCACCCGCAGAAAAACAACACCCAAACCATAAACACCAATATCACCTCAAACAAGGAAAACACCACAATGAACGAACCCACCACCATCCGTACTGTGTCTGCTCCCACGCAGATCTTCACCCCGAACAATGAACCCGCAAATCCGCTGGACGAACTGACCTCGAAAATCGAAGGCATGAAAAACGCCCTGAAGGATATGATCGAAGAGGTCACTGCCATGAGCAGAAAGATCCGAGAGGTTTCCATTGCCCAGCGCCAGAAAGACCGCGAATACAATCAGACCAAGCGAGCTCTTGATCGTGTTCGCGTAGCAACCGGAGCCGCCTGATTCATCCCCGACATCCCCCCTGGGCAGAGAAAACGAGCTTGAAAAAAGCCGCGGGTGTTACCATCGTGAGTACCATGGTCATTATATGCAGAAATCTTACTCTGCTAATTAACAACAAAACAAACCAGGAGGCTATTATGGCCACAACAGCAGAAATTACTTATGCAATTCAAAATGACCGCCCTTCCATCATGATTCACCTCTCTGCTCAGGGCGAAGGGAACGCAACACCTGATCTCTGTGGTATGCTTTGTCAAATCCAGACAGCTATCACAGAGTTTCAGAAAAAGCCACCGACAAAACTTTTGTCAAATGCGGAAGTTGTTGTTCAGGACGTACCTCACCCCACGCCTGCACCGCAATCCCCGCAGGCAAAATCTTTTTCTAACAACAAAGGAAATGGTTTTTCTCAAAAGAATGCGCAACAGCAAAAAGACAATCCGGAGAAGGATTATCCCGGGAGTATTACGGAAAAACAGATTGGGAAGATCCGTTATAGTCTAAAAGAACGTAATATTCCGGAAAAGGTCTTTTGTGCCTCACATGATATTGCACGCATTGAGGACCTCTCCCTAAATCACGCTCGCTCTCTCATCATGAATAAAGATTTCTGACATTTTTAACCCCTAATATAAAGGAAAATTTAATGCAAGTAGAAATTTCAATCTCTGTTCCGCCGGACCTTAATCTGGTCCAATTCCGCATGAATTACCGTCAATTATCTGCCTTGACGGAAATGTTTATGGATTTCCTCGAAAACAACAGGGAAAAATATGAACAGATAAAAGCGGATATGGACGATTCATCCACAGAAACTTGCTTCCTTGAACGCCTGGAGCATACGCTCACTGAGAAACAGGCAAAAACTTTCAGGGAACTTCTGAAGAAAAATCATATTCAGGAACAGGAAATCTGTGAAAAGTACAGAATCGACCAAATTGATGAGCTTACCGTAGGCGACGTTCTGGATATAACAGTCAAGAATGTTCTGCCGCAGATGAAACGCGAACAAGAACAACTCTCAAAACCATAACTTCAAACCGTAATACAGCATGCAACATCCTCGGCAGTCCACGCTGCCGGGGATGCATTTTACCAACACAAACGAAAGGAAACAACCATGCTCAAACTCAACGCATCCTATTCCAAAAAGGTTCCGGCTGACTCTCAATACAGCAGCCAGTCTTTTCACGCCTCGGTCGAGGTGGAACTCCCTGACGGTCTCACGCAGGATCAGCTCAACGCGAAGATACACGAGACCTTCGATATCGTCCGGGAATCTGTCGAAGCAGAACTTCACGGAAATGCTACCCCGAATCAGCCCACACTTCTTCCGCAGGAAAACGCCCCGAACACTTCGCAAGGGGCTTCTGCACCGCATCAGAACAAAGCCGCCTACAGTAGGAAAAACGGCTCGATCTCGGATGCTCCCGCGTCTCCCAAACAGGTCAAATATCTCCTCGACCTCGCACGACAGTACAATGTCTCTCCTGAACAGATCAAGGCCAAGTTCAACGTTTCTTCGGTCGAAAGCCTCACCAAAACGCAGTGCAGCCGAGCCATCGACGAGCTCAGCGGAAAGGCAGCCTGATCATGGAACGTAAAATCGAAACCATGCGCGATGCGCCTCATTGGTCGTACAGCGCGTTTCAGACCTATCTGACGTGTCCGATGCGCTACTATTTCCGGTATATCGAACACGCCGAAGTCGAGCGGACTCCCATCAGCATCCCGTTCGGTCGTGCATTCCATCTTGTGCTCAGTGATCGCGCCCAAAAGGGAACGTCCTACACCATCCAGGACGCGAAGGAAGACTTCGCCGTGTACTTCAAGGGCGAAACAGAGGTCTGCGAGAACCTGACCTACAAGCCGGACGAAGACTACTGGTTCTGGGACAAACGAGGTTGCGACATGCTCGAAGTTGCCCTTGCCGACTGGCCTGACGACTACACGGTCAAGAGTGTCGCCGAAGCGTTCAGCGTGGACGTGCCCGGTCTCAGCAAGCCTCTGGTCGGCGAATTCGACCTCGTTACCGTGGACGGTGGAGACGAAACCATCTGCGACTGGAAAACGGCATCAACAAACTGGCCGAAGGGAAAAGTCGACCGTGATCTTCAGGCTACGACGTTCGCCTACGCCTACATGAAGAAGTACGGCGTGAACCCTGTTTTCAGGTTCGATGTTTTCACGAAAGCGAAGACTTCAGCTCATCACCAGTTCTACACGCTCAGAACGAGTGATGATTTCGACCGCTTCGTCTATCTCGCAGGACAGATCGAGAAAGCCGTCAACAATGGCCTTTTCATCCCGATCGAATCCTGCATGAACTGCGCCGAGTGCGCTTACAGCAGCCGCTGCAAAGCGGTGCATCGAAAGGTTGCATGAACCATGCTGATTATGGAAGAAGGAAAATACGTGAGCAGGGATGAGATCGCCCGCATCGACACTCCCAGCTCAACCGCCTCATGGAAGCCCGTTCCGCACATCGATGTAATCGAGGCTGTGGCTGAGGTTGTCAACGCCCACAAATGGGACATTGAGGACGAAAGATTCGGCCTTGCCAGCGAGGGACAGAAGATGTTCGGCGTGATGGAAATCTCCCGCTCATCCTCTCCTCAGTGGCATCGTTGCATTGGCATCCGCAACAGCCACGACAAATCTCTCGCTGTCGGGTTGTCTGCCGGGATCGTCGTCCTCGTCTGCTCAAATCTCGCTTTCGGCGGGACCACCGTCATCAAACGCAAGCATACCAGCCGGTTTGAACTGACCGATCTGATCGACCGTGCTGTGGCATCGCTGGAGGACGACTTCCTGACAACCGAAACCGTTTGCGAGGACCTGAAGGACATCCAGCTCAAGAACGATGACGAGGCCCGGAGCAGTATCGTCAGAGCAGCCGAGCTTGGCGTCATCAATTCCTGCGACATTCTTCCGGTCTATCGCGAGTTCAAGGAACCCTCGCATGTCGAGTTCAAAGAGCCGACACGCTGGAGTCTCCTGAACGCGTTTACGGAAATCGTGAAGAAATATTCTCCGCAGCGCGTGGATCATTCCTACCTCGCGTTGAACAGGGCCTTCGGTCTGGATGGTCGTCAAGCCGCGCTCTTCGCTGCTTGAATCTGAAATCAAACAAACTCAACCGGGGGGAGGATTCGTCCTCCCTCCGGCGTTTTCAAACAAAGGACACGCTCATGACAAAGCAAATGAACGAGCTGATCAATACGCTCAAAGAGGCCGGTGAGGATTTTGAATTCTATCCGACCACACGCGACATGGTGCGCCGGATTTGGAAGTTCAAGCTCGCAAACAGGGACGGTCATTATGGTTTTGGAACTGTGCTTGACATTGGCGCTGGCAAATGCGATTTCCGCAAATGGATGAAAGAATTCAACAGGGAAACCCCGCATGCTCCTTCAGCAGACATCTCGGAATACTTCGTCATCGAGAAAAGCCGTATCCTGATCGACAGGCTTGACCCTGACGTGATCGTGCTCGGCACTGACTTCAACGAGGCTACACTCATCGACAAAGAAGTCGATACGATCTTCTGCAACCCGCCGTATTCAGAATACGAGGAGTGGACGAGGCGTATTATCCTCGAAAGCAACTGCGACGACATTTTCCTCATCATTCCGAGCCGTTGGAAACAGAGCAAGACGATTCAGCTCGCATTGAGGTCGCTGAAAGCTCCGTTCGGCACGAAACTTGTCAGTGTGCTCGGTCATGCGGATTTCCTGAACGCAGAACGTAACGCCCGTGCCAAGGTTGACATCCTGCACATCGACAAAAGTTGGATGGGAGCAGATGCCGGATTCGACTACATGTTCGACGAACTTTTCCAAATGGCCGATGAACCTGACCACAACAAACACAGCTGGGAGTACGATGAGGAGGAGAAAGCACGGGCTGCCCTGAAACGAGCCCTGACCACCGGAAAGAACAAGGTGGAAATCCTCTGCGACGGGTACGAAGCAGCCCGAAAGCAGCTGTACGAACACTTCAGGAAGATCGCGAGCTTGGATACCGAACTTCTCTCCTCAATCGGCGTCCATAAGGACAACGTCAAGGAAGCCTTGAAAAAGAGGTACAAGGGCCTGAAGAATCTTTACTGGCAGGCAGCTTTCGACTGCCTGGATGAAATCACTTCGCGTCTGACCTCGGAATCCCGCAACAAGATCCTCAGCGACTTTTCCATGCTGAAGCAGGTGGATTTCACACCGTCAAACTTGTACGCGATGATCGTCTGGGTCATCAAGAACTACAACAAGTTCACCGAGCAGCAGATGATCGACCTGTTCATCGGACTGTCGTCCAAGGAGAACGTGCGGAACTACGTTTCCAACAAGCGCGTCTTCGAGGAGTTCTGTTCGCGGTACAGCTCGGATGCGAAGAAGAACACGCATTACACGCTCGACTACCGCATCGTCTGTACGGAAT
>JAEEGL014161723.1_pt1 | contig 10606 bp, 6 predicted proteins | sample 9134231 | NCBI WGS metagenome assembly JAEEGL01 (sample SAMN16246548, study PRJNA631951) | gut metagenome | biome: gut microbiome; feature: rumen; material: fiber-attached | host: Bos | place: Iran: Karaj | collected 2018-10 | reverse complement strand
ATACTTGTACTTATCGAAATGGCAAAGATGAGTAATCTGTTCATAAATTATCAATATACATGTAAGAAATTCTGAAAATATTGTCTATATAAACACAGAGTGCACAGAGAACTTAGAGTGTTTAATATAATACTCAACTTACGCAAGGTCCAGTTGAGCACTTGCGAAACTCTGTTTATCCTGATGCCACTGTAGGATTTAATCTGACAAAGGTACGCATTATTACTGAAATAGTTGGCAATATAATAATAAAAAGTGGCGAACACCCTTGTCAGATGTCCGCCACAAATGATTATTTATTTGTTATTGCTATTTGTATTAGCAATTACTTTACCAATACCTTCTTGACGCTACCGTCAGCCATCTTAACGATGTTGATGCCCTTAGTGAGCTTGTCAACACGTGCACCAGAGATTGTGAAGATACCTGCTGGAGCTGAAGTCTTAGCTGTTTCTACATTCTCAATAGCTACAGGTGCTACCTTTGAGTAAGAAAGACGGAAGTTATCTACACAGAACCAAGTTGAGTTTGTAAGTGTAGCCTTTGCACCAATGTTGAGGATGCCGTTGCCATCGTACTTGATTGCAACTGTATATTCAGCATGAAGCTCTGCATTACCAGAGTCCTCTACAAATGTCTTTGCCTCTGAAATAAGGTTTTCGTCTCTATCAACAATTGAGAGATAAATGCTACCGTCTGCTGTTGAGTTGTATGCATCAACAGTCAATGTGTAGTAACCTGCAGGAAGGTCTCTGAATCTCTGATATACGTTAAGATTCATATCCTGATGCCACTTTTCGCAGTACTTGCTTCCTGTCTTAGCAAATGCTGTATTTGTCTGAGTCTGCATATTAGTCTGAGTCCATCCTGTGAAGTCTTCCTCAAATCCTGGATTTACAATCCACTCAGTCAAATCGAGTGTCTCATCATCTTTTACTTCTGGGAATTCCTCAATGCTTGTTGCGCTTAACCAAACCAAAAGCTTGTTGATTCTTGCTGTGAGTTCCTCAAGGGCCTTTCTTGACATATTGTCGATTTCGCCCTCATCAAAGTACATTAAAGTGGTTAATTCGTCGCGCATTTCCTTTGTAAGGAAATCACTATTTACATCCTCTAATTTTGACTTGGTAGCGAACAAATCCTTATATGCCTTTACATCCTTGTCAACTTCGCTCTGTGCTGTACCGATGTTAGCAAGTGCCTGCCAAAGTTCTTCCTTATCAAGGAATTTAACAGTATTTTCGTTGATTTCTGTGAGAGTACCAATCAATGCGATTGCTGGAGCACACTGTTCATCAATGAACTGCTTTGTAACCTTATTCATTGTACCTTCCTGATTCATCAATTCAACCAATGCATCAGTCTTCTGCTTCAATACTGTTGCTACGGCTACCTTATCCTTACCCATGTAGCGAAGCTTGAAGTTGTCCCAGAGTGTCCAGCTTCCGCTTTTTTCCTTTGGACCACCTTCTCTTCTGATACCAAGACGCATCTTACCGTCAGTAACGATACCGTAAACCTTCATAGTGAAGTTCTTCTCTTCGTCATCAAAGCTGAATGCTGTTGATGCTGAAGCCATACCGTCAAGAGTATATGTACCTGCAGGAGTTGCGAAGCAGTTGTTGCTGAGGTTCTCGTCGAACTGGATTTCCATTACGTTACGAATTGGAGTAGAGAAGTCGTTGAAATAAACGTAAGAGAGAACCTTTGCGTCACCTGTCATTTCTGGGTCATTCTGGTATGCAGAATAAGCATCATCATTTTTTGCTGTACGATAGAATGCCTGAACTGATACCTCATAGAGACCATTTTCAAGACCTTCTACAACCTGATAAACATCGAAGTCTCTCTCGAATGCCTCAGCACAGTGGTTCTTGTCGTTACCTCCGTACCAGTTGTTAGGTGTACCAAGAGAACCTGTTGACCAACCCTTACCATTAGCCTCTTCGAAATTAGGATTTTTAATCATACTTGTAAGGTCAGCACCCTCGAAGATACTCTTCTGCATTGCATCCATTACAAGAGAATTTACATACTCTGTCTCTGCAATGATCTTCTCGTTAGAGAGTGTACCAACGTTATCTTCATTTACAATCTGAGCGAATGTTCCGTTAGGGAATTCAAATTCATCAGATTCGCTATCATCAATATAACTTACCAACTTCTGTACAGCCTCAATTTCTGAGTTTACTCCCTTCTTTTCAGCATCCTCATACCAGCTGTTTGCATTTTGTACTGCTGCAAGGTAAGTTGCGTAGTTATTAATACTTGCTCTGAGGTTGTCAAGTGCAGTCTTAGTGTTTGCATATTCTGTAAGAGCAGCCTTACCCTTAGCCTCATTGAATGCCTTCTTTGAGTTATTATACTCATCGAAGTTAACCTGACTGTAAACAGTGTTATCTGGAATATTATATTCAAGACCTGAACCAAGACCTTCCTTGAGAGTATCGTATGATTCGTCTGTGTCACCGATGTAGTAGAGCTGGAAGTCATCGAAGATTGACCAGTCAGAACCACCACCTACTGAATTAGCAACACCGATTGTAAGTTCGCCGTTTGTTACTGGAACATATACTACGTTCTCATAGCGTGGGTTGATTGAACCGTCCTCGTTGTGGAAGTAGCTGTCAGCAGCAAGCATTGAGTTTGGAACATACATTGTAACCCCATCATTTGTTTCGAATGTTACCTCGTCGTTTACTCCGAATGCATCAGTTACTGCACCTTCTGCAACGTGCTTGATGCTTACGCTTGACTTGAATTCACCTGATTGAGCGTAGAAGTTACAATCTGACTGTACGCTTGCCATAAAGTCATCATAGTCCTTCTGTGCGTTCTCCTTACGGAAGTAACCATTAACCTTTGCGATATAAACACCAGTAGGAAGACCCTTTATTGTCTGATATACGTCAAACTTCTTTCCGTAAACCTCTGCGTTTGTACTCTTGTAAGTACCACCTGCACCGAAGCCTTCAGTTGTATTTTTTGACCAACCGTCGAAGTTACCAAGGACATCGAATGTTGAGTTCTGGATGAGGCTTGTGTAGTTGATAGGATTGTCAATTGTTGCCTTTGAAGCTGTGAATGCAACGATTACATCTTTTATAGCTTCCTTAGCAGCATTAAGCTCCTCGAAAGTACTGTTTGTATTGTTATAAACAGCAACCTGTGTATCGAGGTCGATGCCTGGATATTCTTTAACAGCATTTTCGATTGTCTTGCGGAGTGCTTCAGCAGCTGCACAAAGCTTAATCTGTTCCTTAGCAGCTGTAACATATGTCTCGTATGTCTCCTCTGATACCAAAGCCCACTGAGTGTACCATTCGCCTTCTCCATGAGATGTATTCACAATCTTATCAACATTTGTAGATTCAACACCTAATGGGTTGTAAGCGTAATCAGCTGGAAGGTCTCCTGCAACTTCCATCTGAATCATTGTTGGGTTAGGAGTGATGGTAAATGTCTTGCCATTTACTGCAACATCAAAGTAACGATAGCCTCTAGTGTTGTTGTCAGTCCATACTCTATAGTCTGGATCTGCAAATGTACATCTATCTTCCTTGAACTTTGAAACGTAGCTCACGAGAAGATAAGTGTTATCAGTACCTGGTTCCCATGACTCTACAATATTTGCATCAGGGTTGGTCTTGCTGAAATAAACCAATGCACCGATTGTGTCGTTTACAGATGCGGCTGTACCATAGTAAGGTTCGCCTGTTCCGTTCTGATGGTTGATGTAGAAACCATTGGCTCCCACATTCCACATGTAATACTTTGTCTCAGGTTCGAAGTCGGAAAACTCTGGAGCTGCAGGTCTTTCCCACTTACCTGTGAAGTTCTGAGCAGAGGCGCTAAGGCTCATTACTACAGAACTGATGAGAAGTAATACTTTCTTCATAATTGTGGTAATTAAACGTGATTAGTTAATAGTTTTTTATTATTTGTTTTTATATCGTTAGTAATATTAGTATAAATAATACGACCCATACATCTGTCTCGGATTAAACCCGATTCAGAGCATAGTCGTTATATCTAAATAATTTGTTCTTTGTAAGATTTTATTGTTAGAATTGAATTGTTAGTGGAACTTCTTTTAAAGTATAGTTCTGATTATTCAGTTTGCAAATTACAAGAAAAAAAATGAGTTAACAAAATATTTTTGATTTTTTGTGTCGTTTTGACAATCTTTTTAAACTTTTATGCTGATACAATATAATTTTTGTGTATTATCGATGTGTATTATTGCTACTTGACTTTCTCTTTTGAATCTTGAACTTAGTAAGTTATGAGTTTAAAGAAGTTAAATCGAATGTCTTTCGGCTAATTGTCATGTCTTTTTCTACCTGTACGATTAAAGACAACTGTTTATTTTTTTAACTCCCACTGAGAAGACCCTCTCCGCCCTTCGGGCACCTCCCCCTCTATGGGGAGGATTAGTTAGATTGTTCGCTAAATATATCGTTCAATGTAGCTTCTCTCACACAATATGGAGTGATTGGTGGAACTTCTCTGTGTCCTCTTCGGAGCGCCAGCGACCTCTGAGAACTCAGTTAAAATCAATAGAATAAGTATAAAACTCGGTGTGCTCCGTGGCTCCGTGGGAGATTAAAATATAAAATTCAATCGTACTGGTCGTTTTTTTTCTAACTGTACGGTTGAAGCTATATGTTGTTTTTTTTGCCGTAGTGCGGCCAGTTAGAAAAACATGGGAAAAACCAAATAAAATCAAAAAAAACATGTTTTTTCTTGTTTTTGTTCTGTTTACTTCCCGCTGGTCAGTGAGAAAAGTTCTTGACTGTTTTTCTAATATGCACCTTTGTGCAAAACTACAACCGTACAGGTAGTTTTTTTTGCTGTAAAAACAACCGAAAGAAGGGGACAAACTGTCTAAAGTAAAAAGTGGATAAAGTAGGACAAAAGTAAACTGCCACTATTGAATTTGATTAAATAAAAGCCTCAAAAACTTGAGTAATTTTACCTCTATTTGATACGAACGAATCACGAAGGGATCACGAAGGAATAACGAAGGATTATGAAACAAAAAAAATGAGCCTTGAACTGTTGGGGTTCAAGACTCATTATTATAGGATTTTTGTTTACTTTACTCTGTAAGTTACTTCCTTAGTGCGGAACTTCTTGACAGTCTTCTGATCCTTGTCTGTATAGATACCGTGACCAGTGATTACAGAGAGACGGTTCTTGTCGTTCTCAGCGTATGGCTGCTCTGTGTCACCCTTCCACTCAACCTTCTTGATAATCTTAGGGTCAACACCTGCTGCGATGAGAGCCTTCTTTGTCTTCTCAGCACGAGTCTTACTGTAACCCATGTTCTTCTCAGGTGTACCTGTACCCTTGTCTGCGTATGAAGTGATAGTGATTTCTGCATTCTTTACGCCCTTGAGGAACTTGGCAACGTCGTTAATCTGTGCGTTGCTTGTCTCTACACCACTCTCACGGAGTCCGAAGAAGATCTCCTTCTTGATGGCACGGTCTCTTGTGTTCTCCTCGTAGTAGATGCTGTCGTACCAGATTGTGTCGATACGTGTAGCGTACTCAGGCTCTGGCTCTAGTTCAGGAACTGGCTCTACAACTGGTACTGGTTTTGGAGCTGGCTTTGATGCCTTCTTGAAACCGAACTTGTATGTGGCAGTAAGCATGGCTGTCATCATCCAGTCGTCAGAGTTGTTATACTTTGAGTTGAAACGGTCATCGAGTGAGTTCATATCTACCTCAAGACCTATGCTGAAGTGCTTGCTTACGTTGTAATCTGCAAGAAGTCCTGCACGGAGGTTGTGGCTGATGAGGCTGTGACGTGGGCTCTGCTTGTCACCCCATGCGTTTGAAACGTCATAATTGGCAGCCTTAGATATAGCATTGAGTGATTCAAACTCGCTGTTGTTCCATGTGTATGAGAGACCAACACCACCTACAAGGTAGAGGTTGAACCTTGAGAAGTTCTTGTCCTGAAAGAGGTTCATGACATTAATCATGATGTCTGCATCAGTAGTGATGTAGTTGTGACCATACTTGTAGATTACGTTCTTATAGTCAAATGCTCCTCTGCTGCGGTATCCGTTGAAGTGGAGACGAGCACCTACTGATGGAGAGAACATTCTACCAACGCCAAGTCCGAATGTTGGCAATACTGTTTCAGTCATTTTTACATCTGTAAATACAGTACCAACACCACCTTGTACTTGAATGAAAGTGTATGGCTGTGGTTTGTAGCCAAGTTCTTGTTCCTGTACTTCAGCTTTTGATTGTGCCATGGCATTTGCGCTGCACAATGCAACTATCGATGCTGCGATAGTAGTTTTAAGATTAAGCATAATTGTTAAAAAAATTAAGGTTCGTTAATATTTTGGCTTCAAAATTAGTTAATATTAAGTAATTGAACAAACCAAAACCCGAAAATTTTGTATATTTGCGCAAATTTAGTGTATATAGGCATGATGTATGCTTATATTCAATGGTAGTTTTTAAAACAAATATGAGCGAAGAAATAAATAATATTCAAGAACCTAAACAACCAGAGTACAAGGATGACAACATCATTACCCTTACTGGTGTGCAGCACATTCGTCTCCGTCCAGGTATGTACATCGGACGACTTGGCGATGGTAGTCATGCCGAGGATGGTATCTATGTACTCCTGAAGGAAATTATTGATAACTCCATTGACGAGTTCAAGATGAAAGCCGGCAAGCGCATCGAGGTTGACATCAAGGATGACCTCGAAGTGACTGTCAGGGACTATGGTCGTGGTATTCCACAGGGTAAGATGGTAGAGGCTGTTTCTATCCTCAACACTGGTGGTAAGTATGACTCAAAGGCTTTCCAGAAGTCAATAGGACTGAACGGAGTAGGTACAAAGGCTGTTAATGCCTTGTCATCACTCTTTGAGGTAAGGAGTTATCGTGACGGTAAGGTTCGTACTGCCATATTCGAAAAGGGTGAACTTGTGTCTGACAAGACTGAGAAGACAGACGAGGAGAATGGTACTTACATTCACTTCATTCCAGACAATACATTGTTCCTCAACTATAAGTTCCAAGGTGAATTTGTGGAGACTATGCTCCGCAACTACACGTACCTCAACACGGGTCTTGAGATTTACTACAACCAGCGACGTATTACTTCGCGCAATGGTCTCAAGGATCTTCTCGTAGATACGATGGACACTCAGCCTCTCTACGATATCATTCACCTCAAGGGTGATGATATTGAGATTGCTTTCACACATACCAATCAGCAGTATGGTGAGGAGTATCACTCATTTGTCAACGGTCAGCACACCATACAGGGAGGTACTCACCAGAGTGCGTTCAAGGAACATATTGCACGTACAATCAAGGATTTCTTCAATAAGAACTATGACCTTGGTGATGTGCGTAGCGGTATCGTAGCTGCCATAGCCATCAACGTGCAAGAGCCACAGTTCGAGTCACAGACAAAGATTAAGCTTGGTTCCCTCACTATGGAACCAGGTGGCGGAATAAGCGTCAATAAGTTCGTAGGTGACTTCATCAAGGAGGAGGTGGATAACTATCTTCACAAGAACCTTGACGTAGCTGAGATTATACAGCAGAAGATTCAGGACAACGAGCGTGACCGTAAGGCTATAGCTGGTGTAACAAAGCTTGCAAGAGAGAGAGCCAAGAAGGCTAATCTCCATAACCGTAAGCTTCGCGACTGCCGTGTGCATCTCAATGATGCTAAGGGTGACCTGAAGGAAGACAGTTGTATCTTCATCACCGAGGGTGACTCAGCCAGTGGTAGTATCACAAAGAGCCGTGATGTGAACACTCAGGCTGTATTCTCGCTCAAGGGTAAGCCTCTCAACTGCTTTGGATTGACAAAGAAGGTGGTATATGAGAATGAGGAGTTCAACCTCCTTCAGGCTGCTCTCAATATTGAGGACGGAATAGAGGGTCTTCGTTACAATAAGGTCATCGTGGCAACAGATGCCGATGTGGATGGTATGCACATCCGTCTGTTGATGATTACGTTCTTCCTGCAGTTCTTCCCAGAACTTATCCGTAAGGGACACGTACACATTCTCCAGACACCTCTCTTCCGTGTGCGTCAGAGACGTAAGCGTGTGAAGAAGGAGTATCTTGATGAACTCACTAAGGGAAAGAAAGATACTGGTGACTTCGTTACCGTATATTGCTATACAGACGAGGAGCGCAAGAACGCCATCAAGATGCTTTCTCCGGACCCAGAAATAACACGATTCAAAGGTCTTGGTGAGATTTCGCCTGACGAGTTCAAGAACTTCATTGGTCCTGACATGCGCCTTGAAGAGGTTACTCTTCGCAAGACTGACCAGGTGAAAGAACTCCTCGAATACTATATGGGAAAGAATACAATGGAGCGTCAGAACTTTATCATCAATAATCTTGTGATAGAGGAAGATGTGCCAGAGGAAGATACAGAATTAGTAGAAGAAGAATGATAGCACTATTTGCCGGATCCTTTGATCCATTCACTCGTGGACATCAGTCCATTGTTGACCGCGTTCTCAAGAACGTGGCTGATGAGATTATTGTTGCTATTGGTATCAATTATGTCAAGAAGAATATGTTTCCCGTGGAGGAAAGGATTCGTTACATTGAGAAATTGTATGCCGATAATCCGAGAGTAAGAGTAGTGAGCTATACTGGACTCACGGTAGATTGTGCCAAATCTGTAGGTGCAGACTTTCTTGTGAGGGGAGTACGCTCAGTTTCCGATTTCGAGTTTGAGCGTAACATAGCTGATGTCAATAAGCGTCTTAGCGGCATAGAGACCATTCTTCTCTTTACTGAACCTGAATTGTCCTGTGTAAGCTCAAGTGTCGTTCGCGAGCTTATGAGCTACGGTAAGGACGTTTCACAATTTTTACCGGAATAAATAGAAATGAAAAAAATACTTATACCTATACTGACTGCTTTATTATCTGGTGGTGTTCATGCCCAGGAACAGTCTGATATCCTTGATGAAGTACAGCTGAGAAAATTGATGATGACCTATCACAGTATCAATATGCTGTATGTTGATAAAATTGATTCTAAGAGTGTTATAGAGAACGGAGTAAAGGGCATGCTCAAGGAGCTTGACCCTCATTCTACATATACTCCAGCCAGGGAGGTGCAGGCTCTTAATGAACCGCTTGACGGAGGTTTTGACGGAATAGGCGTGCAGTACAACATGTCGGAGGACACCCTCGTGGTGATTCAGCCTGTGAGTGGTGGTCCGAGTGATAAGGTAGGCATCATCTGTGGCGACAAGATTGTTTCCGTTAATGATACAGCCATAGCTGGAGTGAAGATGTCGCGTGACGATATTATGAAGCGTCTCAGGGGACCAAAGGGTACTAAGGTAAAATTGGGGGTTATACGTCGTGGCATAAAGGATAAGCTCACGTTTGTTGTCACTCGTGACAAGATTCCTCTCTATACCGTTGATGCCTCATACATGATAGACAATACTACTGGATATGTGCGTATCAGCAGTTTCGGAGCAACAACCCATGACGAGTTTGTAAAAGCTTGCAATAGGTTGAAGAAGCTGGGTATGAAGGATATCATTATTGACCTTCAGGGTAATGGCGGTGGCTACCTTCAGGCAGCCGTACAGATGGCCGATGAGTTTCTCTCAAATGATGAGATGATTGTCTATACAGAGGGACGTTCACAAGGAAGGAGAAACTTCCGTGCTACAGCCAATACAATGGACATCGACAAGGTTGTTGTACTTGTGGATGGATATACAGCTTCTGCATCCGAGATTCTTTCTGGTGCTTTGCAGGATAATGATAGGGGAGTGATAGTAGGCCGTAGAACCTTTGCAAAGGGCCTTGTACAGCGTCCTATCAACCTTCCAGACGGTAGTCTTATCCGTCTTACCGTAGCCCATTATTACAGCCCTGTAGGACGTTGTTTCCAGAAGCCTTATGTAAAGGGTGACAATAAGGCATACGAAAATGATATGCTCGACCGTCTTAATAGTGGAGAGCTTATGAATCCGGACAGCATACATTTTCCTGATTCTCTTATGTATCATACTAAGGCTGGTCGTATTGTATATGGTGGTGGTGGTATCATGCCGGATGTCTATGTTCCTCTTGATACAACACGTTATACACGACTTCATCGTGAACTTACAGCTAAGGGTTGTGTGGTACAGGCTACGCTGAAGTATCTTGATTCCCATCGCAAGACTTTTGAGAAGGAGTATCAGATAGATGCTTACCGTAAGGCTAAGAAGAAGGAAAGCAAAGGCAAGGATGTCGATTTCGACATGAGTCATTTTGAACGTTTCAAGAATGGCTATGAAGTACCTCAGGAGCTTATAGATATTGTTCTTGAGAAGGCTAAAGAGGCTAAGATAGTGTATAATGACTCTACACTTGCTCTTACCATTCCTACAATCAAGCTTCAGCTTAAGGCTCTTCTTGCCCGTGACCTTTGGAACATGAACGAATATTTCCAGATTAACAATCCGCTTAATGAAATCTATCTCAGAGGTCTGGAAGCTATAAAGGATGAGAAGTATAAGGAGGTTCTTTCTACAAAGCAGTAATATAGACGTGATTGTGTTTATTTGATGATCACAGTGAAGT
>JAEEGL013758713.1_pt1 | contig 10606 bp, 12 predicted proteins | sample 9134231 | NCBI WGS metagenome assembly JAEEGL01 (sample SAMN16246548, study PRJNA631951) | gut metagenome | biome: gut microbiome; feature: rumen; material: fiber-attached | host: Bos | place: Iran: Karaj | collected 2018-10 | reverse complement strand
TATGATGAAATAATTCTCGCCCAAGGAATTAAGAACTCACCTGAATTGGCAGAGGATTATAAACTTGCAGCAAAGAAGGATTCGAAACCTTTCATTTTATGGCAATTGTACTTCCCTAAAGTCTTTAAGGATAATGGAGGCTTTGACATTGTAATCGGTAATCCGCCATATGTGGATTCTGAAGAAATGACTAAAAGCATGCCTGAACTAAGGGAAATCTATTCGAAAAAATTCAGAAGTGCAAAAGGTAACTGGGATCTTTTTGTTCTGTTTATTGATCATGGAATAAACCTATTAAGAGATGGGGGAACAATTTCATTCATTGTTCCTAATAAACTTATTTCTGCACCTTATGCAAAAGAAATTCGTACAATAATGTCGGAAAATTATGTACGAGAAATTAGGGATTATTCAAGTGTCAACGTATTTGAAACAGCTGCTGTTTACCCTGTTGTATTTAGAGTTACGAAATCTAAAGATCAGTCTTCAGTTAATATGGATGTAATGGAGGATATGGAAACAATTGGTTGCGAAAACTGCGTATCTCCAGAAAAGTTTTATGCAGATACTGACTGGGATAAATATTTTAATGCTTCTGCTGGAGTGTTAGATATTGTTGATAAGATAGGAGCATTCCCAAAGTTGGGTGATATTGCATCAGTGAATGGAGCGGCTACGGTAAATGAGGCATACTTAGTTAAGGAATTCTTAAAGGATAGTGAGAATGAGTTAGATGCTAAAAAGTTTATCAATACTGGAGGTATTGATAAGTATAAGTCTTTTTGGGGTGTTGACTATATGCGATATCTCAAAGGGAAATATATGTTTCCTGTTGCAGCTGAAGCAGATATTAAAGAGATGTCTGCTAAACGATATGCGGAAAGCTGTAAGGAAAAAATCATTATTGGTGGCATGAACAAGGAATTGGAGTGCTATTACGATACAGGAGAGTATTTAGCAGGGAAATCAACAACCATTGTGTATGATAATGAAAATTTAAAATATATTGCTGCTGTTCTGAATAGTACACTGATGTCGTTCTATTATAGTAAATTGTTTAATTCAATGTCGTTGGCGGGAGGCTTTTTTAGAATTGGCGCTCCACAAGTTAAAGAGTTACCAATAGCCATTCCTGATAATGATCACATTGAAAAAATATCATCGCTGGTTGACGAAATCCAAAGAGATATGGAACAAAACTTAGGACATTACAACGATTTATATTTACAGATTGACTCTGAAATATATACCGCCTATGGACTAAGCGAGGAAGAAGTGAATACAGTCAAGACTGATATGGGTATGGAGGATTAAATAATTTGAAGGTGAAAGTATTTGCAAGGGGAAAAAGCGGATATAACGCTTCTGGAATTTTTGAAAGTGATAGATTTACAGTTTTAAAGGGAAGCAAGATTTCTCAAAATGCTGGAAAGGAACTATCGGAATCGATACTGAAGATTCGACTGGATGATAGCATAATTGATCAAAATGGATATTTAAAGAAGGATACTATTTTTAAAAGTGCGTCAACAGCAGCGTCATTTGTTACCGGTCATAGTTCTAATGGATTAATTGTATGGAAACTCGAGAACGGAGATAGGCTTGGAGATCATTTTGATGGAAAAAAGACTAAACCAAAAAAGGAGGTTAATTGATGGCTGATATAAAATTTGAAATAACTGAGGAAATAGGCGTTTTATCTGAAAGTGGAAAAGGCTGGAAAAAAGAATTAAATCTCGTTTCTTGGAATGGGGCAGCACCAAAATACGACCTTCGTGATTGGGCTCCAGAACATGAGAAAATGGGAAAAGGAATAACGCTTACACCAGAAGAAGCTGAGAAACTTAGAGATTTATTAAATAAAATATGATTGTCCAAACCTCTCCTTGCTTAGTGGAGAGGTTTAGTTATAGCTTGTCATTTTGAAGGGAAATAAGTATGAGTGAAGAAAAGTATTTAGTGGTACGTTTAAGTAATATGTCTAAGGAAGATTTTTTTAAACAGCACCAAGATGTCATTAAACAATATGGAGAGGTTGACCTCTGCATAATAAGCAGTAAAAGACCTAATTTTTCACTGTATGAAAAGAAACTATTTATAAAAGAAAGCAAGTCAAAAGGAAATAGAGTTTTTTGTGCAGATATTAAAGAAGTACTATTGGGTGAGGGCGTTCATTACCCAGAATACTATAGCAAGATAAATACTGCTAGAGGTTCGTGGGTCAGGATAACTAATCTTGAAGTAAAAGATATGGACTGGTTTGATGATAAATATATAGCATTGTCTGGAAAGAGTATATCAAAAGTATTGCAATCGTCAGTGTCATTTTTCGGCATTAAGGAAAAATAACATTTTATAAGTGTTATTTGCAGGGATGAAAAAATGGTTGGTAGATATAATGTAATTACCTTGTGTGGAAGCACTCGGTTTAGAAAAGAATTTATGGAAGCGCAGAAGAGGCTTACACTGGAAGGCAACATCGTTATCAGTGTTGGCCTTTTTGGTCATTCAGGGGATCAAGAAGTCTGGGAAAATATGGATGAAGGTACTTTGACTAAGACAAAAGAGATGCTGGATGATATGCATAAAAGAAAAATCGATATGGCTGATGAGATTTTTGTTATCAATGTCGGTGGATATATAGGTGATAGCACAAAATCTGAAATCGAGTATGCAAAGGCTCATGGTAAAGGTGTGCGGTATTTAGAACCTGAAACTGAGGAGGGATAAAAATGGCTTCTAAAGGGGAAAATCAAGTATGGGGAATTCACAATATGTCTCCTACGTTATTTTTTGATAAGAATGTTATTGCTTTAGGTTGGGAGCAGATGGGAGATTTATCGCTTCTTCCAGCAGATCGTGATGCATATAAAGAAAAATACAAGGCTGTATATCCTGAAGCATCACAGGGAAATGTAAACAACGGTGCCGGTATGTTATATCGATTTTGTCATGAGGCGAAAATAGGAGACTATGTTGTATATCCATCTAAAAAAGATAGGATGATAAACATCGGACAGATAGAAGGCGAATATCAGTATGACAGCTCTGAAAGTGAATATGTTCAGCAACGGAAGGTGAAGTGGTTAAAGCAGCTTCCAAGACTGGAATTTTCTCAGAGTGCCCTTTACGAGGTTGGATCTGCATTGAGTTTCTTTGCTGTAAAGACAAACAAGCAAGAGTTTTTAGATGCACTTAATGGAAAACATGGTTCCAAAAAGGCAATAGGGGATTTTGAAGATAGCTTTACTCAGTCGGCAGATGAAACATTAGAACTGACCAAAGATTATATCTTAGATACTCTTAGTAAGCAGCTTAAGGGATACGATTTGGAAGACTTTGTTGCAGATCTGCTTAATGCTATGGGATACAGGACGACTGTTTCTCCTCATGGCGGAGATAGTGGAATTGACATTACTGCATATAAAGATGAGCTGCCGCCACGTATTGTTGTTCAGGTTAAGAGCACCGATGGAGATATTAAGGAAAATACGATTCAATCTCTTAAGGGCGCAATGAGAGAAGGCGATTACGGGCTATTTGTAACATTATCAAAGTATACAAATAATGCGCAGAAATACCTTGATAATACGCCAATGATCAGAGGTATAAATGGAAATGAATTGGCTGACCTTATCCTAAAATACTATGAGCAGTTGAGCCCTAAGTATCGTAAGCTGATTCCTCTGAAAAAGGTATATATGCCAGTCTTTGGCACTGACGAAGAATAAAGTAAGGAGTGAAAATATAGGAATGCCATTTCAGATAATTCGTAATGACATTACAAAAGTAAAAGCCGATGCCATTGTAAATACTGCGAACCCTTCGGTTGCAGTAGGTGATGGAGTGGATCGTGCCATATATGAAGCTGCCGGATGGGATAATCTGCTGGCAGAGAGACAGAAGATTGGCGAGCTCCTGGTTGGGGAGGTCGCTATTACACCTGCCTTTAATCTGCCTGCAAAGTATATCATTCATTCCAGTGGTCCGTGGTGGGAAGGCGGATTTCATAATGAAGATGCTCTTCTGCGTCAATGTTATGACAGGTCACTGGAACTGGCATACAAGCATAAGTGCAAATCAATTGCCTTTCCATTGATGGCAACTGGAACCTATGCTTTTCCGAAAGAGCTTGGATTGCAGATTGCCGTGGATTCTTTCAAGGATTTCTTAGAAGAGCACGAGATGGATATCACGCTGGTTGTCTTTACAGACTATGCATTCAAGGTTTCCGGTGATATCTATGAGAATGTTGTCAGTTTCATAGATGGTGCTACGGTTGAAGCAACTCTTGCATCTGAATATAAGCTGGAGAGCATTCCCAAAGATGCCTGTTGCGATGCAATGGAGCTTTCGGATGAAGAGGACATAGAAACTGTACATAGGAATCCGGAAGATTTCATGTCAGCTCGTCCTTCTTTTGTAGGTAGTGTTATTGGTGCTGGTTCGCGGAAGACTTCTGCTCCGAAAGAAAAGAAGTCCTTGGAGAATGTCCTGAAAGGAATCTACACAGATTCTTTTGCCAAGCACCTTCAGAAGTTGATCAATAAGAAAGGCCTGAAAAATTCTGAGGTCTACGCAACTGCCAATATTTCCAAGCAGTATTTCAGTAAATTGCTGAAAGGGCAGGTTAAGCCATCCAAGGAAAAGGTTCTGGCACTGGCTGTTGGGCTTCATTTGAATCTGGATGAGACCGTTGATTTTCTGAAGCTGGCAGGATATGCCTTGTCACCGATATCACAGACAGATGCTGTGGTGGAATATTTTATTGAAAATGAAGATTATAACGTATTGAAGATAGATATTGTCCTGTTTGACTATGGTTTAGATCCATTATCTAAAGGATAAATAAAGATTTTCTCACGGTCGCATGAGGGTTGACCATTTAGAACCTCCGGGAAGGTATCATTTACTCATAACAAAGAAACAGGCTTCACTGCAGGGAAGCCGAAGAGTAAAGATATCAGGAGGTATTTACCATGAGAAAAGGTTTAACAGAAATCGTATATATTTTAGACAGAAGCGGATCAATGGGTGGACTTGAAGCAGATACAATCGGAGGCTTCAACTCCATGATGGATAAGCAGAAGAAGACCGGCGAAGAGGCCGTTGTTTCCACAGTTCTTTTCGATGATGAATGCGAAGTGCTACATGATCGCCTTCCAATTGGAAAGGTTGAGAAGCTGACTGACAGGCAGTACTTCGTCAGAGGCTGCACAGCTCTTCTTGATGCTGTAGGCGGAGCAATTCATCACATTGGAAACGTCCATAAATACGCCAGGGAGGAAGACAGACCAGAGAAGACAATCTTTGTTATTACAACTGATGGTATGGAGAATGCCAGTTGCAGATATTCATATGATCAGATCAAAAAGATGATAAAGCGTCAGCAGAAGAAATATGGCTGGGAGTTCATTTTCATCGGTGCCAATATTGATGCCTATGGTGAGGCTGGAAGACTCGGCATTAAGAAGAGCAGAACCGCCAATTATGTGCATGATGATATCGGAACCGGCACAGTTTATGGTGGCGTTGCAAAGGCAGTTTGCTCCATCATGATGGCTGCATCTGTTGATGATGTGGATGAGTGCTTAGAGGAAAGTGGCTGGAAGGATGAGATAAACGAAGATTATGCAAGGAGAGGGGGTAGACGATAATGGCAATCAAAGGAGCTATTTTAGGAGATATCCTTGGAAGTCAGTACGAGTTTGGCCGCCCGGAGATGCTGGACTGGAAGAATGTCCCTCTTTGCATACCTGAAAAGTCAGGTTTTACTGATGATTCTGTAATGATGCTGGCTATCAAGAAGGCACTGGATGAGAATCTTCCTCTGGTAGATACGATGGTTGAGATTGGCCGAAAGTATCCGTACTGCGGATTTGGTGGCAATTTTTACAGATGGATCATGACTGATGATCACAGACCATATAACAGCTGGGGCAATGGCTCGGCTATGAGAGTGACCTACGTTGCTGACTATTTTACTGATTTGAAGGATGTTCAGGACTGGGCTAAGAAAACGGCTGAGGTAAGTCATGATCATCCTGAAGGAATCAAGGGTGCTGTAGTTACAGCAACTTGTGTCTGGATGGCTAAGAATGGCAAATCTAAGCAGGAAATCTACGAGTATGTCTTGGAGCAGTATCCGGCTGAAAACTATGAGTACAGCATTGCATATAGCCTGGACGAGATCAGACCTCGCTACAAATGGAATGAGAGCTGTCAGGGTTCTGTACCGGCTGCCATGAGATGCTTTTATGAGAGTACGGACTATGAGTCTTTCATCCGAAATATCTATAGCCTGGCATGTGACAGTGATACCTTCGGAGCAATTGCCGGAGGCGTAGCTGAAGAGTTTTATCATGGGTTTGGTGATATAGATGCAGAAGGGATGCTTAAGCAGTTTTTGGATGAGGAGCTGTATCAGATATTGAATGTTAGTAAGTAGTTCCATGTATATCAATGAGAGTAGGTCAAAGGCCTACTCTCGGCGAAGTATTATATTCTCAGAAGGAAGGTAGGTACGGATATGTATAATGAACCGCAGACACTAATAATAGTTTATAAAGATGAGCTTGTTCTTAATCAGCTGAAAAAGTTTGTGGAAACAAATGATGATACTGAAGATGGAACAGTTGTTGGAACTGAAGATGGTTCAGTAAATATTGTGGCCTGGGATGAAAAAATGTGGCTTGAGCAGAAAAAGGCGGGCAATATAGATAGTAAAGTCCTTTTTATTGGAAATATAAAGGGCGTGGATAAATTAGCACCAGTCATTGACGTTAAGTATGACAAATATGGGATTAAATACGGATGGGCAGGAAAGCAAGCTATGATTTCTGTAGACGGAACTGCTCTCATAAAGAGAGAGTCATATACTGAGTTTTTACAGGAGTTTCAGAGAGAAATGCTTCCGGAAAAGCAAAAGGAAAAGATGCCTATAAAAATTGCCAAGAAGGGTGGCATTGCGGTTTTGTTTGGGTTGATAGGACTAGGAGCATCTTTTGTGGCTGATTTCTTTTCTGATCAGAGTAAAGTTCGACAGCAGCAGTTTTTGCTAGGAGTAACAAAATTATATAAGAATGACCTTGAAACATTTATGAAATCATAGGGAGGTGTCCCTTCATGAAAGAAGCATTGAAATCAGGATGGGAATATACTTCTAAACAGATGGGAGTAGACTATGCATCTCAAATGGGTTCAGATTATATTGGTGAAGTAGACGGAGCAATTCAACAGCTTGCAAATGATATGGAAGAACTTGGCAAGAATAACTTGGGAGCAAAGCAGCTGAAGGGGTTCGTTGCAGAATATTGGCACGCCGATACATTTAATATTGAGGCGGCACTAAGAGGATCTTCAAACAAAGCAACTGTTGAGGGTAGTACAGATCATGCATCGGTAGACATATCTACAAATTTTGGTAAAGATTATAGCTCTAAATATATAAGAACTTATGATACAAGTGTGCAAGCACAGGCAAAGAATGTAATTCAGGCATATCATGAATATTTGAGCAAACCGCGTCAAGGAGCTGGAATTAGTTTTGAAGAGTATCTTGAAAAATATGGGTATTCAAAAGATGAAAATATCAGAAAACTAATAGATGATTATAAAAACAGTGGCAATCAGACCGATGTTACACTTGAACAATATATAAAAATACATGCTGGAGAATATGATATCACAACTCTGTTGACATCAGTATATAATGGGCAGGAACGTCTGATACCTACTGATCAGATTAATGAAGCTATTAAGTATTTAAACAGAGAAATTGCTAAGGAAAGTGGAAAAGCTACATCAAGTAGAGCAGCTGTGCTCGCAAATTATAAGGAAACATTAGAGAAGCTTGTAGACCGCATCTCAGATGGCACTGGAACAGAATCACATGCACTGACAAAGGATGAAGCAGAAGCAATTGCAGTTTTAATAAAGGAAGGAAAATTTAAGCTGGAAGATTTCGGGCTAAATCTTAACGATTTGGTTACGCCCGATTATATATTACAACAGGCACTTAAGGCTGGTTATTCTGCTGCGCTGATTACTTTGGTATTGCAGCTGGGACCGGAAATTTATAAAGCTCTTGATTACCTGATTCAAAATAAGGAAATAGATGTAAAACAATTAAAGAAGATAGGAACAACAGCTATTTCTGCCAGTGCAGAGGGCTTTTTAAGAGGTTCAGTAGCTTCGGCACTTACAATTGCTTGCCAGGCAGGAAAACTTGGAGAACAGTTTATAAATGTTAATCCACATGTTATAGGAGCGCTTACAGTAATAGTTATTGATATTACAAAGACAAGTATGCTCGTTGCTACCGGTAAAATGACTGGCAGAGAGATGGGGACAAAGCTCACTAAGGAAATATTGATTGCCTCATCTGCTTTAGCCGTAGGAACGATAGGACAGGCAATTGCACCTGAGCTACCTGTTCTTGGGTATATGCTGGGAAGTCTTGTGGGAAGCTGTGTAGCTTCAGTTGTAATTGGCATTGGAGAAAAATGCATGATTTCATTTTGCGTTGATTCAGGTTTTACCTGTTTTGGATTGGTAAAACAAGATTATGTTTTATCGGATGACCTGCTTCAGCAAATGGGAGTTGAACTGGCTATTGTTCCAAGAATTGACACAAAGAAGGTTGAAGTAAAAAAGACTGAAATTATTCATAATGAAGTTAAAAAGACCAAGTATCATACGATTCAATTAACTATGGTTAGAAGAGGTGTTATCGGAGTGAATGTAGTTGGTTATGTTTAATACAATGATTTATTAGTTTAAAGCGAAGCTATAATGGCTCCGCTTTACTCATATTATTGGAGAAAATATATGGCAAAACAGAAAAAAAGAAGAGTCGCTGATTATTCTACCGAAGAAATGGTTGCGTTGTGTGGGTTGAAGACAGCAAGTACTTTTGAAAACAAGAAAAATAAGGTGTTTGAACGATACGGGATAGATTCTGATCTATTTAAAATGGATCCAGGTGTTAAAACAGGTGGAGAAAACTTTTATCCTGTTGGATGTGCAGAATTGCTTGCAATATTGATCAGAAATTGGGATAAGAATCCCTCAAGCAGGAAAAATGCTAATAGGGATAATGTCACTGTGACACAGATATGTGAGTTTTATAGGGCGGTTCTTGATGATGTTGATAATCTTCCAGAAGAACTGAAAGGCTTAATATACAAATGTTGTCAAAGCCATTTTACTACGAAAAGCCTTGTTATCTGGGCTGAAAGAGTTGTAAAGGGGCTTGCTCTATTTACCGAAACTCATATGGATCAGCCCCAGGAAAATATTGGCAAGCTGTGTCAGGCATTATCTGTTCAGCTAGATAAGATGACATATATGGAATACTTAAATAATAAGGTACTTCTGGCGCTTCCTTGGATAAATAAATTTGGACTTTTTCCGAATTCATACAATATGAACCATGAGATTAGTATAAGTACTCAGAACATCGGCTTAGATATCGGAATTGCTGAGATGATAAAACAATTGGCTTGTACGATGGATAATGTAAAAGAGGAACTTCAATACAGTATGACTGATGAAGAATCAGATGTGAATGCTGCAAGAAAAGAGGCTTATCAAGAGATTAAGAGTATATACGTTTCCTCTGAAATGGAAGAATATACTACAAACACATATTCAAATGGTGCAAAAGGCTGGAAGAACTGGGCGGAAAAGATTAAATCAGGTGAGTTGTCGGATAAAATGGCTTTAGTCAGATATTACGAAGAACAAATCGCTCAAAGGGAGCTTGATTTACAGACTTTGAGGAAAGAGTTAGAAGCAATTGAAAACGATGATCCCAGTATTTTTCCTATTACTGCGGAGGAACTTGAAGACATTAATGATGCATATGTGGAGTTCTTTGAAGAACGATACGATCAACAGACTTCAAGTCAGCGATATGCTGATCAATACGTTGGTCAGATGCTTTGGAGTTTTTTAACACAAGAAAAATAAAATATTTTGACCTTAAATGCCAGCGGCTGAAAAGATGATATTCTTTCTGTATCAATTGAGAAGGGAGGAGTACACTGATGGCTAAGATGACAGACATTCAGGAAAAAGCGGCTATACGATCCTATGCAAATCGTAAAAGCACTATAAGACAGCTTGCAATAAAGTATGCAGTGTCGTATGAAGTCATGCGGAGAGTCATGGTTAAGGCTGGCTATTCCAATGGGCTAAAGGTCAGATAATGATATTGGGCTGCTTGTTCTTTTTTTGAACCGGCAGCCTGATATATTTGGAACATAAAAAGGGAAAGTACTGGTTTTGAAATTTTGAAATTTTACAAATAAGTCTTGCGAAATTATGTTCGCCGCATTATAATTTGATTTAGGAAGTAACGAAAGCAGATTGCTTCCTTTAGAAAGACTAACTATTAAAAGTCAAGTTGAAAAAAGATATTTTTTGAATAAAGTACAGAAATGTATTTTAGATATATTTTGAACTCAGTTGGAGTTCTTTGAACCTTGAAAACTGCATGACAAAAAGAGCATCGTGATAGGTGCTCAAAATGGAGTATTGAATTAGAATTGATTAAGCTGCTTTGATGTATTGCTGATTCGTTTTTTCGAGATGATAAATGACT
>JAEEGL013519781.1_pt1 | contig 10606 bp, 9 predicted proteins | sample 9134231 | NCBI WGS metagenome assembly JAEEGL01 (sample SAMN16246548, study PRJNA631951) | gut metagenome | biome: gut microbiome; feature: rumen; material: fiber-attached | host: Bos | place: Iran: Karaj | collected 2018-10 | reverse complement strand
ATGCCGAAAAGATGTGGGATCTTCTGAGAGAAAACGGTAAAGAATTCGGCCTGATCCCGTGCGGTTTAGGCGCAAGAGACACGCTGCGTCTGGAAGCTTCAATGCCGCTGTACGGTCACGAGATGGACGAAGTGGTTTCGCCACTTGAAACGGGTCTGGACTTTGGCGTCAAGATGGATAAGGAAGAATTCATCGGAAAGCAGGCGCTGCTGGATAGAGGAGAACCTAAGATCTGCAGAGTCGGTCTGACGATCCTGGACAGAGGTGTCTTAAGAGAGCACCAGGATGTCTATATCGGCGATGAAAAGATCGGTCATACGACCAGCGGAACTTTCTCGCCGCTGCTGAAGACTTCCATCGCCATGGCTCTGATCGACAAAAAGCATTCGGCACTGGATACGGTAGTGGAAGTGGATGTCAGAGGAAGAAGATTAAAGGCTAAGATCGTAGAAATGCCTTTCTATACCAGAAACAGATAAACATTAAAGGAGGAAAGAAAAATGTTTAAAAATCCTGAAGAACTGAAGTATACCAAGACTCATGAATGGGTAAAAGAAGAAGACGGTCTTTATGTCGTAGGTCTGACCGACTTTGCGCAGGATGCGCTGGGCGATATCGTATTTGTCAATCTGCCTCAAACGGGTGATGCGGTTACGGCAGGAGAATCTTTCTCCGACGTCGAATCCGTCAAGGCTGTCAGCGATGTCTTCTCTCCGGTAACCGGCATTGTTGCGGAAATCAACGAAGAGATATTGGACAACCCCGCACTGGTAAATGAAGATTGCTATGGTGCATGGCTGATCAAAGTCAGTGACGTAACAGGAACCGAAGAACTGCTGGATGCGGCAGCATACGAAGAAGTCTGTGCAAACGAGGCCTGATCATGGGCAGATATATTCCTGAAACAGTAAGTGAACAGGAAGCCATGCTGAAGGACATCGGTTATACATCGATCGATGACCTTTATTCCATGGTTCCTGAACAAGTAAAACTGAAAGATCTGAATATTCCGGAAGGAAAGTCGGAGCTGGAAGTTCTGGAACAGATGAAGGAGATTGCCGAACAGAACATCGTGTTCAGATCGATCTTCCGTGGAGCGGGTGTCTATGCACACCATATTCCGGCTATCGTCAAAACGATTACTTCCAAGGAAGAATTCGTAACGGCTTATACCCCATATCAGGCCGAGATCTCTCAGGGCGTCCTGCAGTCCATATTCGAGTATCAGACGCAGATCTGTGAACTGACCGGTCTGGATGTTTCCAATGCGAGCGTCTACGATGGTGCAGTTGCGGCTGCTGAAGCGATCTTCATGACTCTGGAAAGAAACAAAGACGAGATACTGGTTTCCGATACGATCGATCCGGAAACGCTGGCTGTCATTAAGACGTATTGCGAAAGCAGAAGCGTTAAAGTAACGCTGCTGAAGAACAGGAATCATCTCACGGATCTTGAAGAAGTCAAGAAGAATCTGAATGAAAGAACCGCAGGTCTGTACATTGAAAGCCCGAACTATTTTGGTCTGGTAGAAGATGTTGAAGCTTTTGCGGAACTGATGCATGAAAACAAGACCAGGATCATTGAAGGCTGTGATCCTGTTTCTCTGGCTTTATACAAGGCTCCGGGTGAAATGGGCGTCGATATTGCGGTTGGCGAAGGCCAGCAGCTGGGTCTTCCGATGGGATTCGGCGGTCCGTATCTCGGTTTCATGAGCTGCAAGAAAGAACTGATGAGAAAGCTTCCGGGCAGGATCGTCGGTGAAACGACTGACCACGAAGGCAGAAGAGCATATGTTCTGACCCTGCAGGCTAGAGAACAGCACATCCGCAGAGAAAAGGCTTCCAGCAACATCTGTTCCAACGAGGCCTTATGTGCGATGACGGCTTCCGTCTATCTGGCGGCAATGGGCCCTGAAGGGATGAAGCAACTGGCTTTGAGCTGTTATTCCAATGCGCATTATCTGGCAGAGAAGCTGAATGAAGCCGGATTCAGGAGAATTGACGAGGGCGAATTCTTCGACGAATTCCTGACTGTTTCTCCTGTCGATCCGAAGCTTCTGGAAGAGAAGCTGGCTGAAAAGAAGATCCTCTCCGGCTTGCCGCTGGATGAAGGGATCCTGTGGTGTGCGACCGAGCTCAATACCAAGGACAAGATCGATGAGCTGATCGCCGCGATCAGGGAGGTGATGTAATGAAACTCTTATTTGAAAGAAGCGTCAAAGGCAGAGGAAGCGATATCCTTCCTGAGATCACGACGGGCAGCTACAGGCCTGAAGCCAAATATCTCCGTCAAAGCAAGATGCACCTGCCGGAGATCTCGGAAGTCGATCTGGGCAGACATTATACGCAGCTGATGAAGCAGACCCACGGCGTCAACGACGGTTTCTATCCGCTGGGTTCCTGCACCATGAAATACAATCCGCGCGTGGATGAAGAAACGGCTTCCTTACCGAATTTCACGCAGATCCACCCATTGCAGCCTGTGAATACCGTACAGGGCTGCATGAAAGTATTGCATAAAGCCGGAAGACTACTGTGCGAAATTACCGGCATGGATGCGATGACCTTTGAACCGGCAGCCGGTGCGCATGGCGAATATACCGGATTGCTGCTGATCAGAAAATATCATCAGGATAGAAACGACACAGAAAGAGTCAATATCATCGTTCCGGATTCAGCGCACGGTACCAACCCGGCATCGGCAGCGATGGCAGGATTCAAGGTCGTGAACATTCCTTCCAACGACAAAGGCGGTGTCGATCTGGAAGCATTAAGAGCTGCGGTTGGAAAGGATACCGCAGGGTTGATGCTGACGAATCCGAATACTTTGGGTCTGTTTGACCCGAACATTCTCGAAATCACCAGGATCGTTCATGAAGCAGGGGGACTGTGCTACTACGACGGCGCCAATCTGAATGCGATTATGGGCAGAGTCAGACCGGGAGACATGGGTTTTGACTGTGTTCATTTGAATCTGCATAAGACTTTCGCAACTCCTCACGGCGGCGGCGGTCCGGGTTCAGGACCTGTTGGCTGCAAGGAATTCTTAAAGAAGTTCCTGCCGTGCCATATGGTCGAAGAAAGAGATGAATTCTATTATTTCGCCGATCCGGAAAAATCCATGGGACAGGTCAGGAGTTTCTACGGCAACTTCCTGGTTGTTGTTAAGGCTTTGACTTACATTCTGACTTTAGGAAAGAAAGGAATTCCTGAAGCTTCCGGCAAGGCGGTACTGAATGCCAACTACATGATGCATCAGCTCAAGGACCACTACCATGTTGCCTATGATCAGATCTGCATGCATGAATTTGTACTGAGTCTGGATGACCTTAAGAAAGAAACGGGCGTATCCGCAATGGACATTGCCAAGGGTTCCCTGGACTTCGGCATTCATCCTCCTACAATGTATTTCCCGCTGATCGTGCACGAGGCTCTGATGTTTGAACCGGCCGAAACCGAAAGCAGGGAGACGATCGATGAAGCCGTTAAGATTTATCTGGATCTGTATGAAAAAGCGCACAGCGATCCGGAATATCTGCACAATGCGCCGCATCACTGTCCGATCGGAAGACCTGACGACGTCAAGGCCGCCAGAGAACCGGTTCTGAAATACGAATTCAATGACTAGGCTTTACGCTGTGGCGTCCGATCGTTTCGACGTCTACTACAATCAGGCTCTGGAAAAACATCTGCTGGATCAGGTTAGAAAGGATGAGATCATTCTCTACCTGTGGCGCAACGACAGGACGGTCGTAATAGGCAGGAACCAGGACGCCTACAGCGAATGCAATACTGAAACATTGAGTCATGACGGCGGTTTTCTTGCCCGAAGGATTTCTGGCGGAGGAGCCGTCTACCATGACCGGGGAAATCTGAATTTTACGTTTGTCTGTAAGAAAGATCTTTTCGATATCGGCAGACAAGATCAGATCATTCTCGATGCTTTGAATCATCTCAACATCAAGGCGAAGAAGAACGGCAGGAACGATCTGCTGATCGATGGCCGGAAGTTTTCCGGACATGCCTACTACAGAGGCAAAGAAAACTGCTTCCATCACGGAACGATCATGCTGGAAGTAAACGAAGAAGCATTGGAGAAGTATCTGAACGTTTCGATGCTGAAACTGCGTTCTAAGGCTGTAAAATCAGTCAGATCCAGAATAGTCAACCTGAAGCAGATCAGAAACGATCTGGATCTGGATATGCTGAAAGAAAGTCTGATCCTTGCCTTTGAACGGATGTACGGGTTGAAGATTTCGGAATATCCATTCGATGAAACGGAGATAGAGAAAAGAAGATCTTTCTTTGCCGATAAGCAATGGATCTACGGCCCTGTGATCGATCTGAAGTACAGAATACAGGCCCGCTTTGACTGGGGTACGGTCAGGATCCTTTATGAGCTGAATGATGGCAGAATCAGCGATCTGAAGGTCTATACGGATGCCTTGAATCAGGATCTTGCAGAAGATCTGGAAGAAGGGCTGATCGGAAAAAGAATATGTGAGCTGGACATCTCAGACGATGAAAAGGGAGATGTGATCAGGCTGTTGAAAGAGGAAAACCATGAGATATGATGTGATGATCATCGGCGGCGGTCCGGGAGGCTACAGTGCCGCAAACAAGGCCGGTAAGAACGGTTTGAAGACGATCCTGTTTGAGAAGGATCAGATAGGCGGTACCTGTCTGAACAGAGGCTGTATACCGATGAAGGCACTGATTCAGTCTGCCCGTGTCTATCGGGATGCGAAACAGGGAGAACTGTTCGGTATTATGGCAGAGAACCTGTCGATCGATTACGGGACGGTCAAAGAAAGAAGGGGCTTTGTGGTTTCTTCATTAAGAGGCGGCATTGAGAAATCGCTGAAGGCAAATAAAGTTGAAACGGTTAAAGGTTTCGCCCGGATCATAGACAAGGACAGGATTTCCTGCAACGGAGAGATCTACGAGGGAGATCACATCATCATCGCAGCCGGCTCCATTCCGGCGATCCCACCGATTGAAGGCAGGGAATACGCAATCACTTCGGATGATGTTCTGGAAAAGGATCATCAGCTGAAGGAATCGATCATCATTATCGGCGGAGGCGTCATTGGCTGTGAGATCGCGGATGCGTTCAGCGGCTTTGGCGTAAAAGTTACGGTCATTGAAATGGCAGACCGTCTGCTGCCGACGCTGGACAGGGAACTGGGAACAAGACTTGCCATGTTCTTCAAAAAGAAAGGCATCGAAGTCATCTGTTCGGCTGCCGTAAGGAAGATCGGTGCAGACCACAGCGTTGCATATACCGATAAAAAAGGAGAAGAACGGATTGCCAATGCGGATGAAGTTCTGATCGCAACCGGCAGAAGGGCAAATATTGCTTCTCTAACAGAAGGAGACTTCTCCCTGGAAACAGGAAGAGGAATCGTTTCCGATGGAAACTGCAGAACGAATATCGGGAATATCTTTGTGATCGGCGATGCCAGACAGGGGAACATCCAGCTTGCCCATGTTGCGGAAGCTCAGGGTGAGAATGTCATCGATCTGATTCTTGGAAAAGAAGTATCCCATGACATGAGCGTGATCCCTAGCGGCGTCTATACCGATCCGGAGATCGCAAGTGTCGGGTTAGGGGAAGATGAACTGAAGGAAAAAGGAATTGCCTATCAGACGAAGAAGTATCTGACCGGAGCAAACGGGAAGTGTCTGATCGAAAACAGCGAGAGCGGATTTGTGAAGATCATTACGGTCGACAACGTGATCGTAGGAGGCCAGATCATCACTCCGCATGCGACGGAACTGATCAGCGAGCTGGCGTTAGCGGTGCAGAAGAAACTGAAAATCGGCGAATTGTCCAAGGTTATCCATCCGCATCCAACGATTTCAGAGATGATTTGGGACGGCGTAAAACTGTAAAAACAAACCGCTTTCTGTATCTAAAACAATACAGAGCGGTTTTTTCTTTGTTCAAAAACCGTATTTTGGATTATAATTGAATTAGCAACTCTGAACGTAGCTCAGCTTGGTAGAGTGCTCGGTTCGGGACCGAGAGGCCGAGAGTTCAAATCTCTTCGTTCAGACCATTGGATATGAGCCCTGGAAACGGGGCTTTTATCATGCATTTTCGATGTGTAGATGTATAATGAAAATAAGGAGAAAAACTATGGAAATGAAATTTTATCGTTGTAAACGCTGCGGTCAGATGGTTGCGATCGTCAACAAGACTTCCTGCCCGGTTGTATGCTGTGGAGAACCGATGGAAGAGATCGTTCCGGGAACATCCGACGGCGCTGTAGAGAAGCATGTTCCGGTATACGAGGTAAAGGATAATAAAGTATATGTCAGAATCGGTGAAGTGGATCATCCGATGATTGAACAGCATTATATTGAATGGGTAGCGATACAGACTACCAGAGGCAATCAGCGCAAGGCTTTGAAACCGGGAGAAAAACCGGAAGTCGTATTCGCTCTTCTGGAAGACGAAGAAGTGCAGGCAGTCTACGCATACTGCAATCTGCACGGTCTTTGGAAAGCCTGATCATTGAACTTCATTGAAGTCCTGCGCATGCAGGACTTTTTTTGTTGTTTTATTGGGCTTAAAATATTGTTTTTTATGCTTTAAAAAGAATAGAATAATAGTAATGAAAAAAGCGAAGAAAGATATGGACGGGCTGCCCGGACACAGTACATATTCGATTAACGAAGCGTAGTAATGACATAGGCGGATCCTTTTTGCTGATTTGCTGAATGTCGGTTGAAAGGAGAACGCAGATGCAGAAGATATTTATCACAAAAAAAGGTGAACTGGTTGGCATTGATGCACCTCAGAAGGGATGCTGGATCAATCTGGTCCATCCTACCGAAAAAGAACTGGTTGAAATTGAAGAGAAGTACGAGATCGAAGCGGATGACCTGAGAGCCGCACTGGATGAAGAAGAAACGACCCGTATTACGAAAGAAGATAACTATACTTTAATACTTGTCGACATTCCTTCTACGGAAGAAAAAGACGGCAAGAGCCGTTTTATTACGATCCCATTGGCTATCATTCTGGCCAAGGATGCTTTGATTACGGTCTGTCTGGAAAGCACGCCGATCCTGAACTTCTCAGGCAAGGCCAAGAAGTCCGTCGATACCAAGCTGAAAACCAGAATGCTTCTGACCATTCTTCTGGAGAATGCCAAGCTGTATCTGAAGAATCTGCGTCAGATCAACAGACAGTCGGAACAGCTGGAAGTCGTTCTGCACCATTCCATCGAAAACCCGGTCCTGCTGGAGATGATGGAACTGGGAAGAAGCCTTCTCTACTTCACGACATCCCTGAAAGGGAACAATGCCGTTCTTGAAAAGCTGACGAAATCGGCCGCGATCACAAGATATGAAGAAGATGAAGATCTGCTGGAAGATGTCGTGATCGAATCAAAACAGGCTTCGGAAATGGCGGACACCTACAGCGGTGTCATCAACGGCATGATGGATGCCTATTCTTCCATTATTTCCAACAATATGAACGTAGTTCAGAAGTTCATTGCGATCGCCGCCATCGTTATTTCCATTCCAAGCATCATCTTCGATGCCTACGGCATGAACATCGACGGCGTTCCGTTCGAGAATTCTCCTTACGCCTTTGTCGTAGTCGTTGCTGCAGCCGCCATCGCTTCTCTGCTGGTGCTTCGTTATTTCAACCACAAGCAGATGTTCTAGGAAGCTCGAAATGTTTTCTTACGATAGATAAACAAACAGATAAGGGAACGATCGGATCCTGAAAAGGATCCTTTTTTATCTGTTTTATTTTTTGAGTACTCATATTATAATTATTTATAGTATAAGAAGAGAGATAATGAGCGAATTAAAAGAATTTAAATGTCCCAACTGCGGAGGCATACTGGAATTTGATGCGAAGACACAGAAAATGAAGTGTCCGTACTGCGACGGAACGTTTGATCCGGATCTTTTTAATGACGAAATCGACTTTACGGTTGACGGAGAACAGTGGAACGATTCTGATCTGGTGATGTATACCTGCAATTCCTGCGGCGGTACGATCATGGCTGACAAGGATACGGCAGCCAGCAGCTGCCCTTACTGCGGCAATCCTGTTGTTATGACAGGAAATGTTTCGGGGATCTACAAACCGAAGAAGATCATTCCATTTAAGCTGGATAAGAAAGAAGCGAAGGAAAGGTACAGAAAGTTCCTTAAGGGAAAGACCCTGCTTCCAAATGCGTTCAAAAGCGAAGCGACCATCGATGAGATCAAGGGAATCTATGTGCCGTACTGGAACTTTGACGGCAAGGCAAGCGCAAGAATGTGGTTCGATGCCACAAGGAGACGTCACTGGATCGAGGGCGACTACAACTGTACGGAGATCAGCTATTATAAAGTCTTCCGTGCCGGCAGCATCGGATTCATGGATGTACCGGTAGACGCTTCCAGCAAGATCGGCGATGAAATGACACAGTCCATCGAACCGTTCGATGTCAGAGACAGTAAAGGTTTCAACGAGAACTACCTGGCCGGATATCTGGCCGATAAATATGATGTGAGCGTAGAAGAATCAAGGAAGATCGCCAACAGCCGTATTGCCAATTCCACGGCATCCATGTTCGCTTCAACGACATCGATGTACGACAGTTGCATTCCGTCTTCTTCCAGCATTTACATCAATCAGGGCAAGCAGGAATATGTGATGTACCCGATCTGGCTGCTGAATGTGAAATACAGAGACAAGATCTATTCCTTTGCGATGAACGGTCAGACCGGAAAGTTCGTCGGCACTCTGCCTACGGATAAGGGAAAACTGATTTCGATCGCATTGGGCGTGTTCCTGGCGGTTACGGTGGCGCTGACGGCGATCCAGTATGTCGTCTATATGGTGAGGTAATAGTATGAAGAAGATATTGTGTATACTGTTCGCCATACTGCTGCTGGGAATGGGCCGGCAAGTATATGCCGAAGACGGTCATATCATCATGAAGGAGGGCGGTACGGATTATTCATCCTATGAGACCTATCAGGAACTGAACGAGGATCTTGAAAGGATCGAAAACGAGTACGACATTGCCATCTACTTCATCTACGACGATTCAATCGAAAACAGCGAAAACGGCGTTTCGTCCTATGCCAAGGATTTTCTGAACAGACATCTGGGTGCGAAGAATACCGTTGTCATGGTAGTCGCAAAGAATTACTATACAGTAAAAACGGACGGTCCTCAGGGCAATCTGGTATCAAATGAAGCAAGGAAGCTTTTTGAACTGTACAACAACGCTTCAAGCCGTTATGACGGGATCGAGGCTTTCTATCAGTACGTTGTGAAGATCATCAATGAAGAAAGCTATGTCAGCGGTGCTCCAAGGGTAAGCGGTAAACCTCGCGTCTATGACGGGGCAGGTCTGCTTGGCAGCGATGAGGTTTCATCCTTGACCAGAAAGCTGAAAGACCTATCTGACAGGCACGATATGGATATTCTTGTGCTGACCTCAGATACCCTCAACGGCATGGATACCGACAATTATGCGGACGACTTCTACGACTACAACGGATACAAGGATGACGGTGTACTGCTGTTTATCTCCATGTCGACCAGTGAGATGTACATTTCCACCAAGGGAAGAGGTACGGACTATATCACCGACTACGGTATCGACTATATCTTCGGACAGATTTCCGACGATCTGTCTTCAGACAGATTCTATGATGCTTTTGTTAAGTATGCGGATCTGACGGACGGACTGATCACAGAAGCGGAAAGCGGCAATGTCGTCGATGTCGACAGCAAGCCGAAGAAAAGCTTCACTGCCGCCAATGTGGGCATTTCAGCCATTGCAGGACTGATCTCGTCCCTGATTACCGCTCTTGTTCTGAAAGGGCAGATGAGAAACGTTCATTACGAAAGATATGCAGGGAACTATGTTGTCAGCAACAGTTTCCATATTACCGGCATGTCGGACATGCTGGTAAACAGACACGTCAGCAGAACCCCTCGTTCAAGAAACAATACTTCATCCGGACATAATCCGACTCATTATTCCGGAGGGGGTTCACACACGCACACTTCTTCAAGTGGTTCAAGTCATGGCGGACATGGCGCTCACTTTTAGAATAAAGAATTAAATCAAAGGAGGAATTTAGAATGGGTTTAATTAAAGCTTTAGTTGGTTCGGTTGCCGGAACATTAAGTGACACCTGGAAGGATTATTTCGTATGTGATTCTTTAGACAATGACACTTTGATGGTTAAGGGAACCAAAAGAGGCTACAGCGGTTCAAACGATGTAATTACCAACGGTTCGGGAATCGTCGTTAACGAAGGACAGTGCGCTCTGGTTGTTGAAGAGGGCAATATTCTGGAAGTTGCGGCTGAGCCGGGCAACTACACGTTTGACTCAAGCATGTCGCCAAGCATTTTTGACGGCGGCATAGAAGGACTGAAGAATACTTTCAAGGACGCTTTAGGCAGATTCACTTACGGCGGAGATGTCAACAAGAGCCAGAGAGTATACTACGTCAATACCAAAGAGATTATGGGCAACATGTATGGCACTTCTACACCGATTCCATTTAGAGTTGTAATAGATAAGAACAGCGGTGTAGATGCGGATATCGCTGTCAGATGCAACGGCGAGT
>JAEEGL012532113.1_pt1 | contig 10606 bp, 9 predicted proteins | sample 9134231 | NCBI WGS metagenome assembly JAEEGL01 (sample SAMN16246548, study PRJNA631951) | gut metagenome | biome: gut microbiome; feature: rumen; material: fiber-attached | host: Bos | place: Iran: Karaj | collected 2018-10 | reverse complement strand
TTTGTTTGTTGGTATTTTGGGGTTACTTTTTTTAAATTTTAGATTTGATAGAGTTCTAGTATCAGATACGGTAAAGATTGAAAATGTAGTTGTTAAAAATACAGAGCTGGGTTATGTTAAATTACAAGATAATAATCTTGATTATAATATTAATTTTAATCAATTAGGAGACGAGTTTGTATTTAGCTTTGATATAAATAATGATACTAATTTTGATATGAATATTAGTAAAATTAATGTAACTGGTGTTAATGATTGGGTTACATATAAGGTTTTTGATAATGATAGAACAGATTTAAATAAGGGTTTTATTATGAAAAAAGGTATGGTTAAAACAATTTATATTTCTTTAAGGTATGATAAAGAAATTGAGTCCGATTATGCTGATTGTCAGTTGGGAATTGATTTAAAGGTTACTAGATATTAATTGTTATTTTAAAAGGACTTTATTAGTTCTTTTATTTTTGCGTTTATTTCAATTTAATTTTCGTTATGTGTATGGTATAATTATTAGATAATAGAGGATGAATGTTATGAGGAAATCTAGTAGTGTAACAAAACTGTTCTTGTTTATTCTAATAGTCGGCACGTTATGCGGTTACGGTTATTATTATTTCTTTATGCGTGATAACGAAACATCGGAGAGCGATGTTGCCCCTTCATTGAGTAGGGATAAGGTATCAGATACTAAGAATGGTATTTATGTTATTAAAAATAACACTATTAGCAAAAAGACACTTCTTAAGAAATGCGTTATCGACTCTATAAATGATTATATTGTTGTTATAAATGAAAACTATTATATGTATCGGGGTAATTGCTTGAATACAATTTATCTTGGTCAGGGTTCGACCGAGAAGCTTAAGTTTGAAAAAGATAATAATTCTGAGTATTCTGTTGAACTGGAGGATGTTATTTATAGAAAAGATTATACTACCGATAAAATAGTTGTAGAAAATAAGGTGGTATCTAATAATGCTGTATCTTATGATTACGATAGTTTAAAGCTTGTTATTGATTATTCGGAGTTCTCCAATAACTATTATTCCTTTATAGGGAACATCTTATATAATAACTCATATATGTTTAATTATATTTATAATAAAGATTTTAATAGTTTTAGTTTTAATATATCTTATATTCAGTCAAGTATTTTTTCAAAAAACATGAAATCTTTTGATGATATTCCATATTTTTATTCTTTAGGCAACAATATGGTTATTATTGATTTGAATAAAGATGGTAATCGATATGGATCTCATTTGTTTGTTTTCTCGGGAGCTGATAAAACATATGATTATAATTCTATGTTCCCTTTGTATGTTAACAATAATATAATTGATTCTACTTGGAATAGAATATTTAGATATGATGCTACTAATAAGGTTGCGTATGTTTTATTTAGCAAAACTAATGATTTTTGTGATTTTAGTGATGGAAATGCTTATTATGAATTTAAATTGAGCTATGACTATAAAAAGAATGGATTTAATGCTCCTGATTTATATAAAAAGGGAATTAATAACAAAGATTGTAATTATGCAAAGAAGTATTATTTGATAGGGTGATTATAATGGAGATTTTGTGTAAAATAATTGGAATGTGTCTTACTTTTATTCCTTCTATATATTTGGCTACGTATTTGATTAAAAAAGCTACTTGTGTGCAAAAATTTGATGCTCATATTCGTAAAGTTAAGGATAATGCTGGTAATTATGGGATGATAATGGCACTTCTTAATCGTCTGGTATTATTTATTTTATTGACTTCTTTGGGTATATATATTACTTCTTATTTTGAAAATGATACAGCTTTTAGTATAGTTGTTGTTTCTTTATTTGTTTATATTATTACTTGTTATTTTGATAATAAGAATGATATTTAGTGTGAAATGTGCTATAATTAATAGGATAGGAGAGTAGTGGTTTGTATGAATTGTCCTAAATGTGGTAATTATGTTGATGATGGGAAAGAATACTGTTTTATGTGTGGAACTAAACTAGGAGGTAGTGATTTTTCTTCTCCTGGTCGAACAGAGATTAATGCACCAATGAATGAAGAGTATTCTAAGAAAAAAGAAGAATATAATAATCGTTTAAAAAACTATAGAGATGTTGAAATTAAGAGGGTTGAAAATGATAAAAGGGATTTTATAGATATATATACTGATTATAAGATTTTCTTTAAAATTGGAGAGTTTTTGGTGTTAGCATCTATAGTAGTATTTATATTTTTATGGGTAGCTAAGGGTCATAATAAAGATGAAGTATTAGCTCCTAAGTTGGAGGGGCTATACTTTAAAGTAAATGATAAACTTACAAATACTGGTAATAATAACGGCGCTTTAATGTATTCTCTTAGTAATACAAAAGGGACTTCTTGCTCCGTATCAACTTATTTGGCTTCTCAAAACTCAAGTGATTATGTTAGTGAATTTTTTGCTGAGCGTCAACTTGGTTTAGCTCCTTCTTATGACGATGCTGGAGAAGTTACTGATACTATGGCAATTCCTTTGTTCCAAGAAGGGTCTGTTAATATAAATGGTACAGAGTGGTTTTATTTGAATGCGTTTTATAAAAAGAATCCGTCTGATAATTACACTTCTTTAAGATATAGATATTTTTCTGTTGGTCATAACGGGCGCTTTTATAATATAGAATTGGCTAATTTTGACAACTCTGATGAGTGTAATGCTTTGTTAGATGGGTTTTTGCGGAGCTTAAAGTTTATAGATAATAAATAGGAGGAATAATATGAAGAAGTGTCCTAAATGTGGTACTGTTTTAGATGATTCAAAAAAGAAATGTTATATGTGTGGCGCAGATTTAACGGCGTCTTCTTCTGTTAGTGATTTTTCTTCTAATTTTGATGAGAGAATAGGCTCTTCTGTTACTAGAGGGGTTGATAATGTTTTTAATAATGGAAAAGATATCGACGTGGATAGTAGTACCATTGTTGGAGGCAAAAAGAATAATAATGGTTCGTTTTTTTCTCATAATAGTTCTTCTAGGGATTTTTTTGGTGGGGAAATAAACAAGCTTAATTCTATGACTTTTGATGAAAGAAGTAAGCCAAGGAAAAAGATTAATAATCTATTTGGTAATAAGAATTTAAAAAGTAAAGATGAAATAAACAGTAAAAAGCAAAAAGATGATAATAAATCTGGAAAAATTAAAAAGATTAGTTATAGTACTAATCCAAATATACCTAAAAAGATGCAAGAATCTATTGAAGAATCCAAAATAGATAATAATAAAGAAAATAATATGTTTTTTCCTGAAAAAGAAGAGGTAAAGACCATTAAGTCTAATTTGGTAAAAGAAGAGAAAGATGAAGTCCCTGAAGCTTTTAAGGCTTTTAATAGTTTTAAAAATAAGAATGATAAAACTTCTAGTGATGCGGAAGAGATTAATAGAACTGTAAAGGATAATAGGGAAAATAATGAGGAATTGTCTTTAAGTATTAAAGGTGAGCAGAAGAATACTAAAGTTAAAAAGAACAGCGCTTTTGCGATGTTTAATGAGAGTAAGAAGAGTACTTTCTATAATAATGATAATAGTGTTGAGCTTGAAATATCTGATGAAAAGAAAGATAGCTCTTCTAATCAAACCGATTTTAAAGGGCTTAGTGTACCATCTAATAATCCATTTGATTCTTTGAAAAGAAAGTCTTCTTTTACTAAGATTAGTTCTTTTCAGTTTAAGGAAGTCTTTAGAACAGTTTTTAATTTTACGTGTGTCATTTGTTTTATTGTTTTATTAGTCTTTGTTTATTTCCATTTTATAAAAACTGATAGTTCTGATCAATTAGATGGATTACAATTTAAAGTTCCTACATATTTTAAATTGAATAGGAAGGATTCTCATGAGAAGTTTTATGTTTCAAAGCAGCTTGGGAATGTGTGCTCGTTTGAAGTTATTTCTGGTACGGTATCAGACCCCAATGGCTATGTTGAAAACTATTTTCAATATGTAAAATCTTTATATGCTTCAGATAAAAAAGCTATACCAGCGATGCAAGAAATGAAAATTAATGGTAATACTTGGAAATCAGAAAAATTTATTTTCTTACCTGAAGATGGTAAAGAAGTAAGCTCGGATACTGTTATACCTAGATATACATATACAGTTATTACGTATAATGGTTCTTTCTATATTGTTAGAGCAACTAATAAAGATGAAGATAAAAAATGTCATGAAGAGTATATGAAATTTGTTAATAGTTTGGAGTTTATAGATTCTAATGTAAAATAAAAGAATAAGAGGGTGATATCATGATGAATTTCTCGGCTTTTAAGTTGTTTTATGACAGCTTTTTGTATAGGAATAACGTTATGATTGAATATGATGCTATTAATAATTATTTAAATGAGATTATTAAAGTATTAAAAAAAGCTACAAAACTTTATCATGATGATAAGGGGAGATATGTTGATAGTTTAACCGCATTTCAAGCTCAAATTAAAGCTGAGCTTGATAAAATAATGAAAGTTTATCCTTATTTCTTTGAGAAATATTATGAATTATATGATAGAAATGTAGAGAATAATGATACTGTTACGGATATGCCTTTTATTATTGCTTGTTCTTTTTATAACGATTATGGTAGTTTTAAAGTCTTGGATGATTATGTTGAGAGATTAAGCTCTTTAGATAAAAAAAGGTTAAGATATCGTGCCAAGAATTCTTCATTTATTCAATACTATAAAGAGACTTTGAAAGATTTTACTTCTGATAACTATGCAGCTCTTATTGATTTGTTAGATCATTTTATTAATTGTGATATTAAGATTAATCTTTCTTTTGATGATAATAGAACTAATCACCAAAAAGATATAGATAAAATATTAGTAGTTAATAGAAAAGCAATTGAAGAATCTAAGAATAGTGATGATTATAATTTGTTAAAAGATAAAATAGAGTTAATATATAAGGGATTTTTTAATGACTTTGATGGAAACCTAAAAAGAGAATTAGATAATTATTTATTGCACGTTTATGAAGAAAGAAAGAAAAATAGTTCTGATTTTTTTGACAATATAATTGTTAATGATTTAAGTTATGGTTTATATAAAGATTTTATTTCTAAGGAAAAGAAATATAAGGAAAAGTATGATAAATTGTATGCTAAAAACCAAGTTGTTAAACCTAATGATGTAAATATTGCCCCTAGATTTAGAAAAAAACTTATTAGACTGTATTATGATGTTAGATTTAGTTTTAGTGATGAAAAAAGTTTGAAATCTATAGGAGAGAAGATTAATGGTTTAAAGGCTTTAGCTAAAGATTTAGAAAGTGCTATTTGGGAATATATATTATTTAAGTCGTCGCATTCTGATTATATTAGGAGAAATAATTCTGTTCGTTATGCTATTATTAATTCTTTATATAATCTATATAATCCGTATGATTTGTTAGATAGGTATGAGTGTGTTAGAAATAAACTTCTTTCTTTTTTGAACAGTAATAAAGACCTATCTAATAAAATGGAAATTAAAATGTATGGTGTTGAAGGATTGATAGATAAAAATAGTTTGCTTAATAATATTATTAATAAGCGATATGCCTTTATTTTAGATAATGCTTTTGATAATATTTCTTCTAAGACAAAAGATTATGATACTAGGGATTATGATTTGTTTTATATTGCTAGGGACTTAGACGTCTCTCAATTGGTAGAGTTATATAAAGAGTTGGCGCGTAACAATAAAATTGAGAACAGATGTCTAATTGAGTTTATTAGCCAAGCTATTTTATTGGTTAATAATCCTAATTATTCTTTAGATAATCCTGACTATGAAATGGTAGGGGATGTAGCTAGGGAGTATTTAAATGTAGAATACTCCGTAGAACTTGATGATTGTGTTTATATAGGTAAAAGAGATAAATTCAATATTGCTTATGAATCTTATTTGAAAAGTAGCTCTTTTCATAAACTTAAGGGAGATTTTAGAATATGATCAAAGATTTGGAGGAAAAATTTGCTGTTTTAGATACAACAAGTAAGAGGGAAATTATACTTAATGAAGTTTTAGATATGTGTTTGGTTATAGAGAAAATATGCAAAAAAAAGAAAATAGATATTAATACTTTAAATAGTAGTGATATTATAATTAATAGAAATAAAATCCATGAGAAAGAGTTTTTGGATTTGTTATTTTTGTATGTTTTCTATTTAAAAGAAGATTTAGGTTTATTACTTAAAGAATAGATGTTATAATAAATATTAATTTTATTAGGGAGCGATGGTTGTGGAAGAGTTAGATAAAATTGTTGAGAAGATTAAGCGCTTAGCTTCTGGTGGCAATGATACTGATATGGTATGTTTTATTGTAGCGTTTGATTTATTGTATTTTTTAAATGATACTGATAATAGAAATAAGTTTGTATATAATTATTATAAGAGTGACAATAGTATGTTTTCATCCAATCTTAAAAAAGTTTGTTCTTTTGCTGAATCTATTTTATTGGAAGATGAGATATATCATAAGATGTTAAAAAATATTGAGATGGAAGTTAGAAGAGATCAATTGGTATCCATGTATAATTATTTTGATGTTATTGATAGAATTGAGAAAGGCAATAGCTCTGCTCGTAATTTAATAACGGATGGTTTTAAGATCAGATTATTGAAAGATCAGTTTTCTTCTTCTTCTAAGGATTATGCTAAATTGACTAGTAAGGTTTCTGAACTTAAGAATAGATATGATAGAAATATGATAGATATTATTACGATAATTGCTATATTTATAGCTATTGTTATAGGAATGGTTTCGGGAGTTAGTTTTAGTTTAGAAGCATTTAAATCTATTTCTAATAATAATATATATGATGTTTGTTTGGTTGTATCTGTTGTGGGAATATTTCTATTTAATATTTTCTTTTGTATCATTAAATATATAAGCAGATTAAGTGGTAGAGATATTGATAAATATGGTACTTTAATTTTTGTAAACGTTATCTTTGTTTTGTTGATTGTTTTCTTTATAGTTTTAAGAATTAGTTAGTATTAACTAATTTTTCTTTTTATTACCGGCTTATTTATGCTTTGCAATTCCTTTATCTTTATGGTATTCTATGTGTTGGTGAGGGAAAATGGAAAAGTTTAATGGAAATAATGGAGAGTTAATTATAAGTAGAGATACCATAAAGAATGGATTGAATAATAATAGAAGAACTTCTTTGATGTTGAATAATGCTATTATTATAAAAAGGTCGGAAGATATAAGCAATGATCTATATTTGGAAAAAGCTTCTAATTATATTTTGCTTTTGAGAACTTTAGGATTTAACGGAAAAATCAATCTTGTATGTGACAGCTTGTATGATATAAGCGTTTCAGAAATAATGAGTATTAGGGATGTTTTGGGTGATTTTTCTATTAATAGTACCTTTTCGATTGATGTTATTGATCGTTTGAAGGAATTGGCTAATAAAGCTGCTCTTGATAGTAAGGATGGTTCGGTTAATGAATTGATTAAGAGATGTGCCGAGAATGCAAAAGGGGAAGAATATAAATTGCATGAGCTTTTTCAGAAAAAGAGGAATAAAGAAAATGCTCGGAATATTGCTTTTTATATAGAGCAAATATTAGAATATGTAAATGGTCATATCGAAGATGGGCGCGAAAGCATCGTTCAAAATGCTATTGCTCTTTTAGATTTTGAAGAGTTTATGCAAAAATTACTTGTTAATTCTAAGAGTATCGATGGAAGCACGAGTGTTATAAAAAGATTTGTGGAAATTATCGTAGATACTGCTATTGAACAACCGGGTTGTTCTTATCAATATGTTTATTATAATCTTTGCAGCGAAGAGTTTAGTAATTATGATTTGAGTTCTGCCTTAAAAAGTTGCTTTAATAATAATTCCATTCCAAAAGCTATAGATTTTGTTTCTTCTGAACTTGATAAGTATTATTATGATTATTCTTCTGCACGTTTGTATGCGCAAAGCAATTTATTTGAAGAGATTCTAAGATTTGCTGGATGTACAGCAATTACTATTGGTAATAATTGCTATGTTTATGATCCGGATTCACTTAGATATGCTGGTTTTAATGTATATAAAACATGTAAGGATATGTGGAGAGTTAATGTTAAGAATGACCAATTTGTTTCTAGAGAACCTAATTGCTTTTATTATGACGACGTGTTGCAGTATTTGAATAGGAAGTCTTGGTCTTTAATGTATAGCAGGTTTATGACAACTGACTTTTTAGATTATTCAGCAGCTATTAGTGCTAGTCTTAATGATGGAAAAGTTGATCCTGTGGATGCTTCTAATTATTATTGTTTAGTACGTTCGCATTGTAATGAATTAATAAATATTTTGTATAGTTTTCCGTTAGATGTTCTTTCAGAAATGAACGTTGATGAAAGAATGAGGCCGATATGTGATGCAATGAAACATAAAACTTTATCTGAAAAGAATATCGCTGATTTGTGTAAATTAATTGTTAAAGCTAATAAGGTTGTTTCTAAGGCGGGCAAAATGGGGAGGAGTTTATCACTTCCTAACGATAATAAGTCTTAATATGGTTTTATTAAGACTTTTTATTTTTTACTTCTTTAAACGCTATATTTTTGGCGGTTTTTTCTTGCAACTTATATAAAGTTGTGGTATTATTAAGGAGTCGATGGACCTCTAGCTCAGTTGGTTAGAGCATCCGGCTCATAACCGGGCGGTCATAGGTTCGAGTCCTATGAGGTCCACCACTTATGCGAGTGTGGCGAAATTGGTAGACGCGCTAGACTTAGGATCTAGTTCCTTACGGAGTGGGGGTTCAAGTCCCTTCACTCGCACCATTTTAATTATAGTTGGACTTATGTTCAATTTTTTTGTGGAATAATTTGTGGGGTAGTTTCCAATAAAAAAGATAGGCATTTGTTGCTTGTCTTTCCGAATCTTTATAACGATTGTATTTTTGCATTAAGCTTAATGGTTATATTAGTCTTTCTTTCGGCTAATTGAAATGAATTTTGCCTTTGAAAATTTCATTACTTTCATTTTGATTTGAATATTTTGGTGATATAAACTATGACTTTTTTAAATGCTTATTTGTCGTTTAGAATTTCTTTTAAAGTGCATAATTGTAATTCTTTACCATTTAGTAGTTGGTCTTTGTCTATTTTTAGAGAGTCGGCTATATCGAATATAAGCCATTCAAATGTGCACGTGCTATTTCTAAGTATTCTTAAAAATATATTTAGCGCTTCTATTTTTGAACAATTCTTATTTTTTTCTATTGTTTTTATACATCCTCTTATAAATAGGTATGAAGATATATATGATAATCTGAATGAACAAGTTCTATTAGGTATTAATTCGGCAGTTCCGAAGGCTTTATCTCTTTCGGAATTAAGTAATTCTTTGGCTGTATAAATATCTTCGTCTTTAAGTGATGCGAGTGCTTTTTTATAATCGGCAAAGTCTTTTTCCATATCTAATATATATAGAGCTAGCATTTCTGCAAATCCTTCGCTAATAATGGCGTTTTTGTAGCAAAACTGACTTTGAACTATGTGACTTAGTTCATGTGTTTCATTTTCTGTTTTTGATATCCCTTCGTTTATATTTTTATTTTCGAGTAGGTTTTCGCTTATACCATATGCTTCGTTATATCCATCTAGGTCGAAGCATTTTACTGGCTTTCCACCGCCCGTTCCTTTATCAAATATTGCTGGAATTTTTAGTAGTTCAGAGTATTTTTCTTTCGGAACTATATATATGTACAATACTGGATCGGCATTCCCGGGGTGCTCTATGTTAATTTCCTTTATTTTGTTGTATAAGTCTTGAATTCTATTTAAGCTTTTACTAAATAACCCTTTATCGTACTTTTGTGCTATTTCTTTTGACATTCTAACTTTTATGCTTTTACTTAATTCTCTTATTTCCGATTTTTCTATATACTTTGCTAATTTGTTTTCTTCATACATTTTTATCACCTATCTTTATTATAGCATTAAACATATAATGAAATAATTTATTCTTTTGGGAAAGGGTGGTATAATGAATGTGTTATATTTTTATAATTATTTTTGCAAGAATGGCGGAATTGGTAGACGCGCTACTTTGAGGGGGTAGTAATCTTATGATTGTGGGAGTTCGAGTCTCCTTTCTTGCACCAGATTAATTGAAACTCGGCGGTTACGAGATGCAATAAATTACTAACAGAAATGTTAGTTTTTTGTTTTTTAGAGCGGAGTGTTAGATTCATGTGATTACCCTTTTTGAGATTTATAATTGATGATATAATGATTATGAAATGGATTGGTAATATGAGTAATGTTGATGAAATAATGAAAGATTGCAGAGATAATATATTTTGGATTGAATCTTCTTGGCCTGAACGTTTTCGTTTTAATGCGGTTAAAGAAAGATTAGAAGAATGCTATAAAAATTGTTATATAGCCGGAGAGCCGATTGATTTGTATGATATTTTTCAGCAAGAGCCAAGTTATGTAAAAAAACTCGAAAATTCATATTATATAATTGATAGTGAGCCGGATTTAACTGATGTAGATGAAGCCGCCGCTAAAAAGGCCTGGGACCATTTATTGGATATTAAAGAAAAAGGTGGGGGAATAACAGAGGAAGAGGCC
>JAEEGL012095971.1_pt1 | contig 10606 bp, 5 predicted proteins | sample 9134231 | NCBI WGS metagenome assembly JAEEGL01 (sample SAMN16246548, study PRJNA631951) | gut metagenome | biome: gut microbiome; feature: rumen; material: fiber-attached | host: Bos | place: Iran: Karaj | collected 2018-10 | reverse complement strand
CTGGCGCGCCCGGCGATAGACATCGTAATTGCGGAACCACACGTTGTTATACAGCAACACGGAGGCAATCAGGATATTGATGCCTCCAGCAAGCAGCAGCACGGTGTGGTAGAGTTGGTGTTCCATGGGCTTCTAACTAAATCTCTGGAAAAAAGGTTAAGGTTTTGGTTGATTACTATATAAAGTTTTGGTTGATTACTATATTATAGTTTTGGTTGACGATGCAAAAGTAGGAAGAAATCGTGAAAGAAATTGTAAAAATTTCCACAATGGTGTGCAATTTGTGACAATAAGATGTGGAAATTTGTAGAAATTACACACTTTTTTTTCGTCGTTTCATCTTTTTTCCGTAATTTTGCACCTGATTTATGGAACAGATGCAATTTTCAGCGGTCATGTTGCTGACGCTTCTCTTGGTGAAGCTTCTGCTGATGCCCAACAAGGTGATTATGAGCACCGTGATGAGCAGGGCACGCTGGCTGATGACTATAGGCATAGCCTTGCTCGACGTGCAGTTCCTGTTGCAATACACGTTGGGACTGCGGGCGCTGGGCGTGACGCAAGCCGTATTGGTGAACCTTTCGCTGTTCATTCCCAGCAGCTGGACCATCTCGTTAGCTATTATCAACCTGCAGCGCCAGGGGCAGGTGAGCATTGCCGACAAGTTGGTGGGAGGCATCACGTGGGCGTTGTCTCTGCTGATCTTAGGAACAGCTGCCGCCATCGACGGGCAACCGCTGATGAGCAACTCACCGGAATTGCACTATGCAGAAATAACAGCCTCCATCTTCTACCTCACCATGCAGGGTCACTACGCCTGGCGGCTGATGAACAACCTGAGAGCCATGCGACAGGACCTGCAAAACTACTACGACCATGACATGGACTACATGCTGGTGTGGATGAAGTACAGCACGGTTGTGCTTGGCATCTTGGCTACGATGGTACCGATGCTTATCTTCATCCAGAAGCAGGAACTGGCCTTCTTTGCCCTCATCTTCTTTGTCGGCATTTTTTATTTGGTCGATACCTTCTGCAACTATATAGTCAGCTCGGCTCCAAAAAAGATGGCAAAGGCAGAGATGAGTGAGGAGTTAGGAGTGAGGAGTGAGGAGTTAGGAATTAAAGGTGAGGATAGCGCAGCAACTCCTAACTCTAAACTCCTCACTCCTAACTCCACACTCTCCACTCATCACGCTTCCCTCATCGAGAAGTGGATAGAGCGTGGTGGTTTCCGGCATAGCGGCCTCACCATGCCCGCTGCCGCAGAAGAGATAGGCATCCCTCGCTATCAGCTCTCTGCCTGGCTGAAGCAGCAAGGCCTCACTTACTCCACCTGGATGACCGACCTGCGTATCGAGGAAGCCAAGCGCATCATCAAGGAGCATCCACAGTGGACAAACGAGGCCATCGCCCAGCACTGCGGATTTAGTGACCGCAGCTATTTCCAGAAAAAGTTTAAGGAAAGCACGGGCATGACCCCTGCCGAATGGGAATAAGGTAGAAAAACTATCAAATACCGACGGGATTTTAACAAATACCGACGCGATTTTATCAAATACCGACGGGATTTTATCAAATACCGACGCGATTTTAACTTTATCCGTAACCTTTGAGGCGCCTTTAACGGAGCAACGGCACATTTTCAACGTATCTTCATCCGCCAACAATCCGTTGATAAACAGAAAAAAAAGAGGGCGTTTTGCCCTCCTTGGTGATTCCGTCGGGATTCGAACCCGAGACCCACAGCTTAGAAGGCTGTTGCTCTATCCAGCTGAGCTACGGAACCAGACCTTTGACAAATGACAATTGAGAATTGCCTCTTCGCCGAAATTGGGTGCAAAGGTATTACTTTTTTCGCTTTCCACCAAATTTTTTGTCTGCAAATATTGTTTTCCATGCTAATATGGCCTTGGAATGGCTCCCCATGGGCAATAAAGAGGAGAAAAACTAGTTATTTCTAATACGAACATCTTATAATAATATGAAGCGGCTACTACTAACTCTCTCAGTCCTGACCGTTCTTATTTCACTTAGTTACGCCCAGCGCAGTGCCAACGTGGTGTTCATTGGCAACAGCATCACCTACGGAGCCTTGCACAAGAATCGCGAGCTGACGGCTCCGCCCGCTCAGTGTGCCCGCTGGCTGTCGGCTCAGGAAGGCATCGACACGGTCTACTTCCGCAACTGCGGCAAGAATGGTCGTACTACTTATCATTTCCTGCCACGTGCCGAGGATGTCATTCCTATCGGAGATAAGACGGAGTTTGCGAATGTAGTGGCGAATACACGTGAGCTGATGAACGAGCACCCCACCCCACCCCTCGTCTTCAGTATCATGCTGGGCACTAACGACACCGTGGAGCGGACACGCAACAGGCACACCTCGCCCGAGGACTACGCCAAAAACCTATGCGTTATCATCGACACGCTGCTGCGCCTGTGGCCCGAAGCCCACGTGGTGCTTAACAAGCCTATCTGGTACACGCCCGACTATGTGACAAAGAATGGGTCTGTGGCCTCAAAGAAGAGCCTGAAACTGTTGGGGAAATACGAGAAGCAGTTCTCTAAGGTGGTACGCCGATGCAAGGCAGGACAGGTGCATATAGGCGACAGCGAGGCTTACAACTATTTCAAGCAGCACTGGAAGACAGACATTAACGAGGAGAAGGACTCGCGCGGTAAGAGCTACTGGCTACACCCCAACGAGCAGGGAGCACAACAACTGGCTCAGTTCTGGGGAAAGGCCATCATAAGAGTGATGAGTGAAGAGTGATGAGTGAAGAGTGATGAATTTGCTGCCGCATTAACACTAACAAAACCTGAAAACCTCAAAAACTCAAAAACTGAAAAACTCAAAAACTGAAATAACATTGTGAAGATTTTTGGAGTGGGAATGAACTACCTCCAGCACAATAAAGAGCTGGATGGTGCGTTATATAAACCAGAAGAACCAGTGATATTCACCAAGGCCGACTCTGCCCTGCTGAAGAACGGGAAGCCGTTTTTCGTGCCCGACTGGGCTACGAGGATAGACTACGAGGCTGAGGTTGTGGTGCGTATTTGCCGTCTGGGCAAGGGCATTCCCGTGCGCTTCGCCCATCGATATTACGATGCCGTGACTGTGGGCATAGACTTTACCGCCCGCGACTGGCAGCAACGTGCCCGACAGAACGGTCTGCCCTGGACTATCTGCAAGGGGTTCGACGGCAGTGCAGCCATTGGCGAATGGGTGGCAAAAGAGAGTCTGGGTGACGTGCAAGACCTACACCTGCGCCTTGACATCGACGGCAAGACCATGCAGAGGGGGCATACCGCCGACATGCTCTACACGGTGGACGAGCTGATAGCCTACATCTCCAGGTTCTTCACCCTGCGTACTGGCGACCTACTATACACAGGAACACCGACAGGCGTGGGGCCAGTAGACATAGACAACCACCTGGAAGGGTGGCTGGAAGGGCAGAAGGTCATGGACTTCTTCTGTAAATGATAAATAACTAGCATGAAAACAGTCTTTCGTGTTTTGAAAATACTGGTTAAGAAGTACCTACTGCGGAAAAGAACCGTGGTAGCCTTGCTTTTTATTTGTCATCTCTCACTTATCACTTCTTCTGCCCAAGAGTTTTTCAACCTCACAGCCGACGAGGTGAGCATCGATTCTGTGCTGCCACGCTTTTTCCACTCGTGCCCTATAGATTTGTGGGCAGGGATGCCCACGCTCCCAGGAGAGTATACGGTGAGCATAGAATATCCTGAGTTCATAGACATGTCGGCTGCTGACATTGTTCGCCTGAAGAGCATCACCGACGAACCATTACCCCCCCTGCCTGTCGTGGAGACATCCATCAGCGTGTCTCGCAAGATTGGAACGCTTTATATCTCTTTCGTACCCCTTGTGTTCCGCGAGGGAAGATACCAGAAGCTGGTAAGTTTCATGCTGAAAGTTAAGGGGGAGAAGCGTGAGAGTCTCCTTTCAAGAACCACCCGTGCTGAGGAGGGCGACAGCACCAACACGACGCCCACTACTGAGGAGGCATCGCGCTATGCCACCCACTCTGTGCTAGCTACTGGCCAGTGGGCCAAAATCAGCGTGGAGCAGACAGGCATACACCAACTGACGGATGCCCTGGTGCGCCAATGCGGCTTCTCAAATATAAATAAGGTGAAAATTTACGGTTATGGGGGTGCACTTCAGCCCGAAGTGCTCACCGAAGACTACCTCAAGGCTACCGATGACCTTCACGAAGTGCCTACCTACACCACAACGGGCGGCCGACGGTTATTCCACGCCGTAGGTCCCGTGAACTGGGACAGCCCCACGGCAAACACCCGCATACGCAATCCATACTCCAACTACGGTTACTATTTCCTCACCGAGAGCGACGACGAGCCGTTGACCATAGACAGCGCGGCTTTTGTAGCAGCCTATCCCACCAACAACGACTATCATTCGCTCTGCGAGGTAGATGACTATGCCTGGTATCATGGCGGCCGGAACCTCTATGACAGCCGTCTCCTAGCATCGCAGCAACGAAACACATACGAACTCTCTGCCCATGACACTAGCGGCAAGCTGACCGTGGTGCTTACAAGCAATGGCAAAGGAACAGTCAGCGTGGCGGTGAACGACTCTATCATAGGTGACATATCCTTCAATAGCGAGCCTTCCAGCCACGATGTAGCCATGGTGCGCACCTCGACGTTCAACCTCACCGACCTGCTGACCGAGGACACCGAGGTGACATTGCGCCAGACAGACGGCACAGCCGACATGCGCCTCGACTATTTAGCCCTGACCATGCCCACGGCTGCTCCAATGCCGAGTCTTGCCAGCACCTCACTGCCCACACCAAGATACATATACCGCATCACTAACCAGGACCACCATGCCGACCCGCAAGCCGACATGATCATCATCATACCTACATCGCAAATCGTGGCCGAACAGGCACGGCGACTAAAGGAACTTCACGAGAAAAAGGACGGTTTGAGAGTGAATCTGGTACCCGCCGACGAACTGTTCAACGAATACAGTAGCGGTACACCAGACGCCAATGCCTACCGCCGATACTTAAAGATGCTTTACGACCGTGCAGCCATTGATGCCGACATGCCCCGCTACCTTTTGCTCTTCGGCGATGGTTCATGGGACAACCGATTGCTCAGTGAAGGATGGCGATCGACATCGGCCGACGACCTTTTGCTATGCTTTGAGAGCGAGAACTCCATGAGTGCCACTGACTGTTACGTCAGCGATGACTATTTCTGTCTGCTCGACGACGGCGAAGGCGGTGACCTCACAAAAACAGGCAACGCGCCCGACGTGGGTGTCGGCCGTCTGCCAGCACGTACGGCCACACAAGCGAAAATCCTGGTAAACAAGATTATATCATACGCTAACAACGACTGTGCCGGAGATTGGCAGAACGTTCTCTGTTTCCTGGGCGATGATGGCAACGGCAACGTCCACATGCGTGAGGCCAATGCCGCAGCTACACTAGTAGAGGAGGACTACCCAGGCTATAACGTGAAACGCATGTTCTGGGATGCCTATACACGAAAAGCTACAGCCACGGGCTATTACTACCCTGAAGTGGCCAGCCTTATTAAGAACCAGATGAAGAACGGTGCACTTATCATGGACTACTGCGGACATGGTGCCGCCTACAGCATCTCACATGAGAAAGTACTGCTCCTTGAGGATTTCGCCACCCAGACTTCGCTGCGTCTCCCGCTTTGGGTGACAGCTTCTTGCGACATCATGCCGTACGACTCAAAGGATGACAACATCGGCGAGACTGCCATCCTAAACGAGAACGGAGGCTGTATAGCCTTCTACGGCACCACACGAACCGTTTACACAGGAGCGAACAAGGACATGAACTGCGGATTCATCAAGCACGTACTTGCCTCCGTCGACGGTCGCCGCAACACGCTGGGCGATGCCGTCCGCCTGACGAAAGCCGAAGTATGGGGGTCGGGCTATACGGCCTACAACAAGCTACACTATACGCTACTCGGCGACCCGGCACTGACATTGGCAGCTCCCACACAGAAGATTGTCATCGACAGCATCAACGGCAAAGCCACCACCGACGGTGTGGCACAACTCTCCGTGGGCAAGACCGTGACCGTAAAGGGCCACGTAGAGGGCGACTCACAGTTCAGCGGAGTATTGCAGCTAACCATGAAAGATGTGGAAGAACTCATCACCTGCCGCCATAACATTGACTGGCAGGAACCAGATGTCAGTCCTTACGAGTACACCGACCGTCCCACGACTATCTTCAACGGCCACGACAGTATCAGTGCCGGGCGTTTCGCCATAACATTCTCACTGCCTTTCGACATGAGCTACAGTGATGACAACTGTCAGTTGCTTGCATACGCAGTGAGCAACGACAAGCAGAAAGAGGCACACGGAGAGTGCACACAGCTTACCGTGACAGACAGCGATGACACCACCAACGACGGCGTCGGCCCATCAATCTACTGCTACCTTAATAGCAGCTCGTTCACCAACGGAGGGAATGTGAACAGCACGCCATACTTCTACGCCCAGCTCTCTGACAAGGACGGCATCAACGCCGCCGGAAACGGTTTGGGCCATGGCATGGAGCTGGTCATCGACGGGTCAATAGAATTCACCTATAACCTCAACGACTATTTCACATACGACTTTGGCGACTATCGCAGCGGCAGCCTAGGCTACAGCCTGCCGGAACTGTCAGAGGGCGAACACTCGCTGTCGTTCCGTGCCTGGGATGTGCTCAACAACTCGTCACTGGCGGAGCTGAAGTTCAATGTCGTGAAAAACCTCTCGCCGCAATGCTTCAATGTGGAATGTACACGCAATCCCGCCACAACCTCTACAACGTTCATCGTTAGCCACGACCGCGCAGGAAGTAACCTCGACGTAGTGCTACAGGTGTTCGACATGTCGGGACGACAACTGTGGGAGCATGCTGAGAACGGTGTGTCAGCCACTGGCACCTACACGCTCAACTGGGACCTCACCGTCGGAAGTGGCAGCCGACTTCACACTGGTGTCTACCTTTATCGTGTGCTCATAGGCCAAAACGGAAGCATGACCACATCGGAAGCCAAGAAGCTCATCGTGCTATACAAGTAAAAACAACATCAAATATTATAAGCAATATGAGGAAGTCAATACTTATGGCAATCGCAGCCCTTGCCTTAACGGCGCTGCCGTGCAATAGTCAGAATCGTTATGCTGACCACTCAGTGCTCTCATCCGGCCACTGGGTGAAAATTCGTGTTTCCAACACAGGATTCCACATGCTCACCGATGAGTTCCTACGAAAAGCCGGCTTCTCAGACCCCTCCAAGGTCGAAGTTTGGGGATATGGCGGGGCTATGCAGCCAGAACTTCTCACGGCTGACTACATCACAGAAACCGACGATCTCAAGCAAATTACTACTTGCAAAGTGGGCGAGCGGCGTATATTCCATGCCGTGGGTCCCGTGACATGGGGGGCTGTCGACGGAACCCTGCGCACAAGGAATCCGTATTCAAACTATGGATATTATTTCCTAACCGAGGGCAGTGGGCAACCGCAAATAACGGACAGTGTTTCGTTCGTATGGCTCAACTACCCAAAGGCCAACGACTATCACTCCATTTACGAGGTCGATGACTACAGCTGGTATCATGGCGGACGCAACCTCTTTGACAAGCGTCTTCTTAGTTCTGCCGAAGAAATCAACTACACCCTGCCGGCCTATTCCGAATCGGGCAAGCTCACCGTTACGATGACCTACGAAGGCTATTGCAATGCAGATGTCTACGTCAATGGCGAGTTGGTTGGCCACGTTTTGGTAAGCTCTACCACGGCCAGCAAGACCAACAAGAAACTGAAGTCGCTGCCAGATGACTATAGTAAAGCTACGGTTGATTCCTGGGTATTCAACATCAGTTCAGGACTAAAAGCAAACAATACCATCACCTTACGTCAGACAGAGGGCGGCCAGATGCGTCTCGACTACATCGCCCTGACGAGCAAATCGCCGAAACCCGTCCCTTCGTTCTCCACGGAGATGCTCCCCATTCCTGAACTGGTAGGCAAGGTGGACAATCAAGACCTCCACGCCGACCCGCAAGCCGACATGGTCATCATCATCCCCGCCAACAGAGACTTCACCCCACAGGCAGAGCGTCTGAAGGAACTCCATGAAAGCCACGACGGTCTGCGTGTGAATATCGTAGCTGCAGACCAGATTTACAACGAGTTCTCAAGCGGCACACCCGATGCAAATGCATACCGTAGATACATGAAGATGCTCTACGACCGTGCTGGAGATGACACTGCGCAGCGCCCACGCTTCCTTCTTCTCCTTGGCGACGGTGCCTGGGACAACCGCATGTGCTCGGAGAAGTGGCTCTCGACATCACCCGACGATTTCCTCCTCTGCTACGAAAGCGAAAATTCCTTCAGCGAAACGAAGTGCTATGTCAGCGACGATTATTTCTGTCTCCTGGACGATGGTGAGGGAGCCGACATGCTTACTGACAAAATAGATGCGGCCGTTGGACGAATACCCGCACGTACTGCCGAGGATGCTAACATCGCTGTCGACAAGACCATCAGCTACGTCTTGAACGAAGATGCCGGTCCTTGGCAGAACACCGTCATCGTGATGGGCGACGATGGCGACAAGAACCGTCACATGGACGATGCCGAAAGAGTTGCAGAGATGGTGAAAAACAACTATCCTGGCTACAATGTGAAGAAAATACTGTGGGACTCCTATCCCATGCAGAAGACGGCCAATGGAAACCGCTACCCCGAAGTGGCCACCCTCATCAAGGAGCAGATGCAGATAGGTGCCCTCATCATGGACTATTCTGGTCATGGCAATGCGAAGGGGCTCTCACATGAAGCGGTGTTAAGCATCAATGATTTCACCACCTCCACGTCTCTCCGTCTTCCCCTGTGGGTAACGGCCTCATGCGACATCATGCCCTTCGACGGCCAGGAGTCCAACCTTGGCGATGCCGCATTATTCAACCCCAATGGTGGAGCCATATCTTTTTTCGGCACCACACGCACCGTCTATGCCGCATGGAACAGACCGGTGAATCTCTCGTTCATTGACCATGTACTGGGCAGTACCGACGGAGTGCGGAACACCATAGGCCAAGCCGCCATAATGGCCAAGAACGAGTTTTCCGTAGGCTCCAGCCGTGACATGATTATCAACAAACAGCAATACACACTCCTCGGCGACCCGGCAGTGTGTCTGCCGGCACCTACGCTTAATGCCGTAGTGGACAGAATCAACAATGTGGAAATAAACAGCGACACTAACATGAAGCTCCAGGTAGGAAACAAGGTCACCGTCAGCGGACATATAGAAGGGCAGGATGACTTCCAAGGCGTAGTGAACTTTGTGGTGAAAGATGCTGAGAGGTCTATCTCCTGTATGCGCAACAATATCGCTACAACAGATACCGCCATGGTCTACCTCGACCGACTGGAGACCATCTTCGCTGGCAGCAACAGCGTGAAAGACGGGCAGTTCATGTTCACGTTCACTGTGCCAAAGGACATCACCTATGCTGACACACCAGGACAGATACTCCTCTTTGCCTACAATAATGACCGTTCACAGCTGGCTCACGGCGACTGCAAGCAGTTCACCATGAGTGGTGGCAACTACCTGACCACCGATGGTATAGGACCACGAATGTACTGCTACCTGGAGAACGAATCGTTTACCGATGGAGGAATCGTAGGCTCCGAGCCACAACTCCACGCGGTTATTTCCGACCACGAAGGCATCAACACCTCCGATGCCGGCTTAGGTCACAATATTGAACTGTGCATAGATGACAGGGCTGTCTGGACCTACAACCTCAACCCTTATTTCACATATAGTTTCGGTGACTACACATCAGGCACCGTCGACTTCAAGCTACCCACCCTCTCCGTAGGCCGCCACCGTCTGAAGCTACGTGCATGGGACGTGATGAACAACTCGGCAAACGTGCAGTGTAGCTTCGTCGTTGCCGACCGTGGTATTGCCGCCATCGAAGAAATCGAAAATCAAAAATCAGTAGATAGAAACTGCTTTGACCTGCAAGGCCGTCGCATAGACAGCAGCCATGCCGGCAAACAAATCGTCCTCAAGCGCGACAGCCAAGGCAAAATCAGGAAAGTGCTTCATTAGTCCCAGTTGTTCTAGATAATCTAGACAAAGAAAATAGTAAATAGTAAATAGTCAAATAGTAAATGAAAAGAATCCCCCTCTGTCTCGTATGCTGCACTATTTGCGCAGCCGCTAATGCCGAAGACTACAAGACCACCACGTTCAACCCCGTGGAGCACGCCGTCATATCACAGACCATCGCCCCCGATGCCCGTGCCGCTGGACTAGGTGATGTCGGTGCCGCCACCGACCCTGACGTAAACTCACAGGCGTGGAACCTCGCCAAATATCCTTTCTGCATTAGCCGGGCAGGCGTAGCACTCAACTACACGCCGTGGCTCCGCCAGCTGGTCAACGACATCGACCTCGCCTACGTTGCCGGTTACTACCGTGTGGGCGACTACGGTGCGCTGTCAGGCTCGCTGCGCTATTT
>JAEEGL017192081.1_pt1 | contig 10607 bp, 6 predicted proteins | sample 9134231 | NCBI WGS metagenome assembly JAEEGL01 (sample SAMN16246548, study PRJNA631951) | gut metagenome | biome: gut microbiome; feature: rumen; material: fiber-attached | host: Bos | place: Iran: Karaj | collected 2018-10 | reverse complement strand
CCTTTGGCAAAGGATTCTCGGGATGATCGAGGCCATCCTTGAGACTCTCGCGGACATAATGAGCATTGACCTGGAAGAGTTAGCCGAGAAGATCCTCAATGATGAGAAGGCTGCCAAGAAGTATGCAGTAATGCTGGATGCGCTACGGAATTACGACAAGGCTGCATAAAGAGAAAAAAATAGAATTTACCCTCTAAAAAGGGTGGGAAACTTTAGTATAGTAATAATAACTTTCATCTATATATCCTCTTTTAATGAGAAAGTTAAGCAGGTTGGTATTATAATCTTCTGTTTGCGTAGGCAATAATGTATCATCCGACTCACACATTTCTCTCATCGTTTCCTTAACCAGATTTTCTAGTTTTTGGATATATGCATCGCGATTCTCAGTATGTTTCCGTAATGAAACACGACTATTCTGTTCAATTAGAGTTTTTCGAGCTTCATAATTAAATTCATCTCCAAGCGAAGTAAATATATTTTCTTTGGATATACAGGTAATACCGCTATAATAATTGTATCCTCTATAATACAATTCGCCTTTTAGGATTTTACGAACATAATTATCAGAAAACAAATCAGAATATGATATTGCATTTCCACTAGAATTACAGATATAGAAACCTGCTGGAACCACTTTAATAGCTGCCGATATAACTAAGCTATTTAGTTCGTTAACAGAATTTAGTCTTTCTTCTTTTACCTCCTTGATTATCGTTTCTATCTCCTCAATTTTCTGCTTAAGTAGGTCTTTATTCTTCTTTTTAAATACAGACTCTTTGGCAAACGTATCATGTACCGGTCCTTTGCCCTCATATATTAATTCGAAATCCTTTGGGCAAAGATTCTTATAGATGATTATTGCAAGTAAGTTGTCTTTTTTCAGTTTACGATTCAATCTTTTACTTGTAATTTTGAAATCTGATACAATAGCCTTAATGGTACGCAAATCGCCAATGAAGGGTGCTACATCATTTAGAAAACTCTTATGTAATGTACACTCATCATCTTTGTCCTCTACAATATTACCAAACTCCTTCACAAACTGACTTGCAGAATTGGCTACACTTGTATGTGGAAGGACAGGAATTATATAATCAAAAAACTTTGTTCGCTCCTGAGATGTGTGAAAGATATCGTCGCGTAAAGCATACACAAATACAATCCTACGTCCAATATCCTCAGACTGATTAAGCAATTGGTTTAATTCACGAAGTTTTGTATAGATACTTGTATTTTGGAATCTATCAAGGTCTTCTAACACTACCACTTGATAGCCTGTGGTCTGAAATAAATAGACTAATTCGTCAAGATAGCGATTGAACACAGAAATCTTTATGTCTTTCTGTACGTCAAGCTCGTAACTCATAAACTTTATACGTCCACCGCTCATCTTATGGAAAAGCGTCACCAATTGGTATGTCATTACTAACAAACCTGCATTAACAATTCCTAAACTTATGTATCGAAAAAAAAACGTGTCATAATCTTTCAAAAAAGGAAATAAATCATAAAATTTGCTAGAATCAACAACATAGAACAAAGAAATGAAAAATAATAGAATGGCTATTGACCAAAATCCTTTTTCCTTCCTATTCCATCTACGAATACGTCCAAATCGAGAATCAGGAATGCCGCTTGCTTTCACATGATAGAAGAACTGTTGAACAAGGCTAAACTCAAGCTGTTCCATTTTGACGATGCTTGGATCAACAAAAGGTTGTCCTATATCATTAGGCTTCTCTTCTTGAGTTTTATTACCTGAGTTTGAATCATTCTGCAAGGACTGAAACTCTTCTGCAAACGCAGCTAATGATAAATTTAAACATTTGTATTTCGGATAATTCCTTTCGAATGTTTTTATTATAGAACTTTTGCCAGACCCATATGTACCAGAAAGAGCCACATTACGCACATTCTCATCATCTATAGCCGACTTTAAAATTGAAACATACTCGGATTTATCCACAATTCGAGGTGCTAGTAAATCCAACGGTTTCGACTTTGGCTGTAATGCTTTTAATTGTTTGCTATATTGTTCTAATTTATCTGCAACGACACATGATAGAATAAGAAATTTAGCTCTGCAGTATGATAGTACAGAGGTGCAAGTATTGCCAAAATGACAAACAAGAACTTCTAAGGCAAATAAGGAGTAGGCAATTATGGATATAATGGTGACACACTTCATATACCAAATAGGCTTGATGATATAAGCAATCATCATGCCAACAATAGCAACTCCAAGTAATGTGTGTACGATTATTATAAATCTATTTTTTTTCATATACATAATTAATTTTATTTATTATCCTTCCAAGCACTTTAACTCTTTCGTTAGCCTTCCAAGTTCTGAGTATGTATAATCCCTGCAACTATTCATTTTCTCTTCCATTGTAAATGATAATGCGATAATATACCAAATAATAAGTCTAAGTGTACTTTTTTATTAAGACAAAAATAATGGGTTGTTCATCATAATATTGTTGATCCATAGATATGTGAATATGTATCACAACATAGAACATGGCTATAGATTGGTATATTTGATGATATTATTGTGGTCAATACTGTCCCGTTAAAAATGTAAATAGCTAGTAAAGGCATTCACATAATCTCTAACAATCTGAAAATGAGTAATGCCAATGGGACACTTTATTGTGAAAATTTGATGTTTCATTTCAAATCCATTTACTCGAATTTATAGTTCAATGAGTTAATTTTAAACAAGTTACGATAAAAAATACGAATTTTAACGGGACACTATTGTATTGTGGTATACTTTTCAATTACAATTTACAGCTGATTGATGCCCTGTGTCATTATTCCTTTTTATCGTTGTTTTTGACACAAATGTACAACTTTCCTTCGAAACAACAACATATTTATATGGTTTTCTATTTCATTATGTGCGTTTTAAGTAAATTTTAAAGTGTATTACTCATGTTGTTGATGTTACTCAAGATTATTCTTCTCAACCATCCGTCCACAGGAAATTGTTACAGATGTTTTGGGTAGCTAATTATCGTGGGAGTACGTAGAGCAGTCACGTCTCTTGTTCTTTATGAAAAGTTACAGTGGTTATTGCAGAAGGGGGCACATTAGAGGTATCAAGAAATAAAGTGATGCAAGATGTTAACACAAAACCAGATACCTAATTCAGGTATGAGGTTTAGCAGAGAATAAAAGTGAAGAAAAATATATTAAAAATAAGTTGTTTTAGCAGAAAAGTAATTCATCCTTCTTTTTTTTGAAGGAAAATAATTAATTTTGTACGCATGTTATATTAATATAAGGTGAAAATAAAATAAACCATGAAAAGAGGAAGGATAAATCCAACCAAAAAAAGAAATTTAAAACGAAGTTGAATTAAATATCCTCAAAAATTGACAATTACGACCTACAATGTAGATTCACTTATCAATTCTACAGAGAGTGTCTTATGTTTTTTCACTATTTGACTGATGATTCAATAGCTCACAACAATAAATCAATATACTAACATGGCTGAACAATTTGAAGAATTCGATGATTTCAAGATGGCAGAGGATATTCCCGAAATGGAGAATACCATCGCTAATACTATCGTTGCAAAGGAATTGACAGAGGTTGAACAGTACAAGGAAGATGTGTTGGATGAGATTCTGGGTATGGCCGACAGTCCTAAAGATGAGCTGACTCAGTTAGTCGTAGGTTACATTCAGGCAATGGGCGATGTTGACCAAGTGAATCTTTGCAATTACGATAATGGCAATGGCGTTGCACTTGATGGCTGGGGATTTAACGGTGATGAAGATCTCGTTTCTATAGACCTTTTTCTCAGTGTCTATCAGGACCCAGATGTTGGTAAACGTATTTCTGCAAACGAACTTGACCGTCATTTTAACTGGCTATACAGATTCTTTGAGCAGTCGCAGAGTGGTAAAGTACTTGGGAAGATTCACGACGCGAAGAGTGAACTGTATCAAGTTGCAGACCTTATCCATAGCACTGAGAAAATAGACCGTATTCGCCTGTTTCTTTTGACTAATGCTATTGCTCCAGCCAATTACGAAAAGGAACCTGCTGAACTGGAAGAGGGTACTTCATGCGAATACATCATTTGGGATGCTAAGCGTGTGATGCGTCAAAATAACATCATCTCAGGCAAAGATCCTATTGTTGTTGACTTTGATGCCGATTATAATAATCCTTTACCTTGCATTCAGATGCCTGATATTTCTGAGAATGTTGCCTGCTATCTATGTGTCATTCCTGGCACAATACTCTCTCAGATTTACCACAAGTATCACCAACAGATTCTTGAGCAAAATGTGCGTACCTTCCTTCAGTTTAAAGGAGCCAGCAACAAAGGCATTCGTGATACGATGATTGGACATAAGGCAACTTACAAAGAGAAGTTGAAAGGAATTGAGGATTCTGATCCTGAGCCAGATATGTTCTTCGCCTACAACAACGGTATTTCTACAACCGCTGCCGACATCACCATCCGCAGGGGTGAGGATGGAATGGAAATCACCCGTATTAAGGACTGGCAAATTGTAAATGGAGGTCAGACAACAGCCAGTATCGATGCCGTATTTGGCATGAAGGGCGTAAACATTAGTAAGCTTTCAAAAGTGTTTGTCAGCATGAAAGTTTCTGTCATTAAGGACAAAGAGAAGCAGAGCGTTATTGTGCAGAAGATTTCCAGATTTGCCAATACTCAGTCTGCTGTTAAGAAGTCTGACTTTAATATTAATGAGCCTTTTCTTGTTGACATTGAGAATCAGTCACGCCAGGAATGGTGTAAAACACCAACGGGTAAGCCTGTTAACAAATGGTTCTTTGAGCGTACTCGTGGACAGTATCTTGATAAAGCGAAGCGTAACAACACTGCAGCTGCTGAACGTGAATTTTATGCAGAATACCCAAAAAACCAAATGTTTGACAAGACATTATTGTCTAAGTTTATGATGGCATGGATGGAAAATCCAGCTAGCGTCTGCAAGGGTGGTGAAAATAATTACGCTCTCTTTTTCAATCGTATGAAGACTCTTGGAATCAAGTTTGATGCTAACGTGTATCACCGCACTATTGCCAAGGGTATTCTCTTTAAAGCGATAGATGCCTTTTATGGTAAGGATGGAATAGCCCTCCCTGGTTACAAGTCGAATATGGTGGCTTATACACTCTCTGCTCTTGGTTTTCTTTCAAGCAAAAAACTTGATCTCATATCAATATGGAATGAGCAGAATGTCATGAATCCTGCTGTTCAGAGTAAAATGACCATCGATATATACAGCGTATATGCTAAGCTCTTAAATGGTCAGCAGCACATTTCATATAAAGTGAAAGAACAATATACAACGACAGAGGGAAAGAAACGCAACCGTTTCGTTAGCGTTGACATTCCAAAGGAAGATTTAGAAAAACTGAAGCAAACCACCCTCTATAAAGTTCTTGATTTTGTTAAGAAGATAGAGCCCATTATTTGGGATCACATTGTCAACGTTGATGAGGGAACCAATATCAACGAGTGGACTAAAGCCACACGCTGTTGGGATGCTCTAAAAACGAAGCTTAATAATCAAGACTCCATGTCGATTCTTCCTAAAGAAGTTCTTTCAGCTACAGGTGATCAAGAAACAGAAGTCAACGAAGCTCAGCAGGCAATTATTTCACAAGCTGGTGAAATAGATGCAAGTGAATGGTTCAGTATCAACAAATGGGGCAAAGAACATGATGGACTTACTCCAGCGGAGGTTTCCTTCATCGGTAACTTTGCATATATGATTAAACGTGGTCGTCCTTATACCTACAAGCAGGCCCGATGGGCATTATCCATCCATGAAAAGGCTGAGAATGCAGGTTGGAGCGAATAACATATAAGGATGGAAGATTATCTCGAACAAGAAGTTGAACGTGTAGAAGCGTTTTCTGGACCCGTAATCCAATTCTCGCACATAGAGTCTGATGCTACAGGTTTGCGCCCTTATCAGCAGCAGATGAAAGAGGAAGTCTATTCCCTTTGGGACAAGATGGACAACCTTATGATTCAGATGCCTACAGGTACGGGTAAGACTATTGTGTTCACTTCCATAGTTCGCGATATTCAGCGATGGTGCAAAGCTCATAGTCTTGAATCGAAGATACTGATTGTTGCCCATCGGAAAGAACTCATCACTCAGGCTAGTGGCAAACTCAAGGATATACCTCATGGTATCATTATAAGCGGTAAGAAACAGGAAATGCAACACATGGTTCAGGTAGCAAGTATACAGACATTTATGTCATGTCGCAACTATGAAACTATGCGCCATTACCGTTTCGACTTCATCATTATAGACGAGGCACATCATAGCATAGCTTCTGGCTATCAAAAATTATGGGAGATGTACCCACACTCCAAGAAACTGGGTGTGACTGCTACTCCTTGGCGAATGAATCATTGTGGATTCCGTTCCTTATTCTCAGAGATTGTTATTTCCAAGCCGATTGAGTGGTTTGTCAATGAGCATTACTTAAGCAATTACGACTACATAAGTATTCGTCGCAACTCAGAAACCCAAAAAGCGGTCAATTCAATAGACCGATATGGTGTGGATGGTGATTATTTGGAAGCTGAATTGAGCAATGTGTTTGACTGTGACCATATCCGTGCGGAACTGTATAAAAGCTATAAAAAGTTCGCTGATGGCAAGAAAGGAATCATTTATGCCATCGATCGCCGACATGCAGCAAATATTCTGAACTTATATTCATCCCATGGGGTAAGCATACGCATGATTGACGGTACTACGCCTGCCGAGGAAAGGCAAGGCATCATCGATGATTTCAAAGCTGGTATCGTGCGTGTGATTGTCAATGTAAACATCTTCTCAGAGGGATTCGACTGCCCGGATATTGAGTTCATACAATTGGCACGTCCTACTCGTTCTCTAACTATGTACCTTCAGCAAGTAGGTCGTGGCTTACGCATTTCAGAAGGAAAAGAAAAAAGTCTCATTCTTGACAACGTGGGTCTATATAATCGATTTGGAACTCCTATGGCAAACCGCCATTGGCGGCATCATTTCAACGGTAGTGAGATGCAAGGAGAGGATGGATGGAATGATGGTGGCCTACTTACCAAGGATATTGACATCTTTGAACGTGAGCCAGACTATTCAGAAGGAGATGAAGAAATGGAGGTCGTAGAACACGCAGAAGGAAAAAAACAAATACGTTCCTCCGAATCGGAAGATACAGAACAAGGCATAGGAGTATACAATGTTTTCCGTGACCGAAGGACAGGCCTCTATGGAGTATGTGATCGTAGAAACCGTACAATTGTTCCTCCAATGTACGAAAAAATGCATCCTTATTTCAAAGGTTACATTCCCTTCAAAATGAATGGCAAATGGGGTATTATGCTCAAGAACGGCACTGTTAAGGTTAAACCAAAGTATTATTACATCGGACCATTTATTGAAGGCATAGCAGAAATTAAAAATACAATTGATTCACCCAGCTACCATATCAATGGCAAGCTTGAAAGGATAGATTAATATGGCAATAGTTACACATAATAGATTCTTAATGGTTGACCTATTTGCAGGTTGTGGAGGATTAAGTCTGGGCTTAGAACAAGCTGGATTCACTCCATGGTTTGTAAATGAAATCATAGAACCTTTTTGTAATACATATAAACTTAATCATGACTTACCAGATAATCATTATTATGTAGGAGACATTAATGATTTGAACGCAAATATAAATAATTATAAAAAGTATTTAAGCAACATAACTATAGTTTGTGGCGGTCCGCCATGCCAAGGTTTTTCTATGGCAAATAGGCAACGAATACTAGATGACCCTCGTAATCAGCTATATAAAGCATTCTTAACGTTTCTAAGTATGGTTCGTCCCAAATTCTTTGTAATGGAAAATGTAAAAGGGATGGCCAATAAGATTAGTGAAATAAAAGCCGACTTCAAAGAATTCCTTGGAGATAACTATCTGTTTGATTATAGACTTTTACGTGCTCAAGATTTTGGAGTTCCACAAAACCGAGAGCGATTTATTCTAATTGGCAATCGAATTGGAATTGCTCCAGAATTAATATTTGATGAGATATTTAAAAAAAAGAGACCTCCCTTTGTGCTTCGTGATGCGTTAATCGGACTACCTCATCTTGAATCCCGAAAAGAGGTGGGGAAAAATGTAGAAAACGTTATTTCTGGGTTTACAGAAAGAGATTTTGAATATGAAATTAATGATTTCTACCTTTTTATAAATGGTGATAGGCAAATAACAAAGCTTTATAATCATAAGAACAGATATAATAATCCGCGCGATATAGAAATATTCAAGCGCCTTCCTCAAGGAGCAAATTCCTTGCATGAATCAATAGCAGATATAATGCCTTATGCAAGAAGAAATGGCATATTTAAAGACAAATATTACAAATTGGATGAAACACAAATATGCAAAACGATTACTTCGCATATGAAGTTCGACTGTAATATGTATATTCATCCGTGGGAAGCAAGAGGATTGAGCCCTAGAGAAGCTGCACGCATACAGACTTTCCCAGATGATTATATCTTGACAGGTGCACAGAATCTATGGTATGCACAAGTAGGTAATGCCGTTCCCGTTAAGCTTGCAAAGGCTATAGGTGAAGGAATTATAAGCTTTTTGAAAAAATGACACATTTAGAGCTATTTGCTGGAATTGGTGGATTCAGACAGGCGATAGAAAAAGTCTGTCACGACTTTGGCGTACCTTCCAAGTGTATTGGTTTTTCCGAAATTGATTCTAAAGCTCATCGTACCTATTGTGTTAATTATAACACCGAAGATGAAGTAGACATGGGTGATATTGTGGCTTTTACTTCAAATAAAGCTAATATTATGAATCTTCCTTATTTCGATCTGCTTACTGGGGGCTTTCCATGCCAGACTTTCAGTATGATGGGAGAGCAAGCTGGTTTCAAGGAGGAGCGTGGGCAAATGTTCTTTAGAATTATGGATATAATAAAAGTAAAACATCCAAGGTATATTCTTCTTGAGAACGTAAAGAACCTTATAAACCATGATAAAGGAAACACCATTTCTCGTATTTTAAGTGAATTGAATAAGGCTAATTATACTGCTCATCTAGATATCTTTAATACACATGATTTTGGATTACCTCAGACCAGAAATAGGACTTTAATTTTTGCAAGAAAAAAAGATGAAGGTGACTTTGTATTTACTAAAGATGTGGTAAAAAGAGCATTCGTTGGGATTGATAAAACCAAATGCTTGTTGAACTTTTATAGTTCAACTATTGACATATTGGAACCAGTTGTTGATGAAAAGTACTATTTGTCGTCCAAGATCAAACCAACAATTTTGGCCGATGGTTCTGCAGGCTTCAAGTCGAGTTCTGATATAGATATGGTTATCGCCAGACCTTTAACAGCATCAATGCACAAAATGCATAGAGCATGTCAAGATAATTATTTCAGCGATTTGTTTATAAAAAGTCATGGTGTAAAAAGACCATCAACATGGATGAGCAAGGACGAACTCGCAATGATACCCATAAGAAAATTGACACCAGAAGAAGCGTTTATGCTTCAAGGTTTTCCTGCATATTTCGCTACTAATAGTAGAAATAACGGAGTTTCGAATGGATCTTTATATAAACAAGCCGGTAATGCAGTTAGTGTTAATACCATTTATGCTGTACTATATTATTTGATTTCAAACAAAATAATAGAGCTATGACAATCGTTAAATACATCAAACGCCAAGACAGTGGCTGGAAACAAGCTGCTGGCTGTTCCGGAGAAACAAGTATAAATCTTTCAAATGAGATTTTTGATTTTCTTTCTCTTGGCTTGGTTGACGGTGGAGAAGAGTGCGGTATTACATTCCGAATTTTCAAAGAGGATTATTTAAATGCACTTGCTTTTATTGAAAGTCAATTACCTCTATTTCGAAGTACATCAAGGTCTAGTATTATTGTACGCAATGACGATCCTATACTAATAAAGTTGAAAAATGCTATTGAGCTTTTCTTTGGTTGTAAAGAATATATTGATTATACTGCCATTCTATATTGCAGAAAAGATGGACGTATTTATCTCAAAGGACTTAAACAAAAGGGATTTAGTATTCGAGACTATCTTGTAGAAATGAGTAGTGCATTAGTATTTAATGATTCTATTGACGGTTTTATTTTAAGACTTGAATCGGGTATTTCGGCAGGAGAATTGGATTATTTAACAGATAATATTATATAATTATGATAAGGTTATACAAAGAATACTCCATAGGAGTTAAAAAGTTGTCTGATGCTGACTTAGGCTGGGAGTCTTCTTCTTCTAGTCAAACACACATTGGATTATCTGAACAAGTACTTAAATTTTTGCCAAATACTCCAGAACAGCGTGATGGTATATTAATATACAATAGATCATGCTCTTATGTTGAGTGTGCCTTTAGTAAAATTGGGAATAAAAGAAGTACTAAAGTTGACTCAACAACATCTACGCCTATAAAATCTGTAGTAAGGCAAATAAGAAATATTGCCTCTGATACAAATATGGAATGGGTTCTTGTCTGGTTCTCTTTAGATAATCAAGTTCCTGTATT
>JAEEGL017137693.1_pt1 | contig 10607 bp, 7 predicted proteins | sample 9134231 | NCBI WGS metagenome assembly JAEEGL01 (sample SAMN16246548, study PRJNA631951) | gut metagenome | biome: gut microbiome; feature: rumen; material: fiber-attached | host: Bos | place: Iran: Karaj | collected 2018-10 | reverse complement strand
CGTCATCTTTTCGATGACTGCTCTTTACTTTGTACGTGGTCCCCTTCCGGGGACCTTCTAAGTCAGTCGTTATCCGACCGACCGCTGGTCGTCTCAAAATTACTTGAACATTATCTCATGTTCTTGCGTTTGTGCACTCACTTTCGTTTGTGCTGTTCATTTATCACTATACGGTTTTCAAGGTACTCTGCTGTCGGCTCGAGGGGCTTGCGCTCGCTCGTTCGTGACAGCTTGTGTATAATAGCACTTCCGCCCCCCTTTGTCAACACTTTTTTTCAAACTTTTTTACGCCTTTTTTCGAAGCCCTTACGCCCCCGATTTTTCCTTGCATTGCCTGACTTTTTGCCGCTTCGTTTACCCGCTTTTTCGAATGCATGTTCCTATTATATTTAAAAGTATATTGAGGTTTTTTTCGTTTTTTTCGGGTTTCGTCCCGGGTAAAGGTAGTACCTTGCCCGGGATTATATTTGTCATTTCGTGTCGAACCAGCTCCTGCCGGTGGCCACTTCGGCGATGAGCGGCACGTTCAGTCTGAGCTTTTTGCCGATCCTGGCGGTCTCCTCCCTTTCGCCTTCGATATTCGAGCCCGTCATGCAGTCGTGCAGCAGCTTTGAGACCGGCCCGGCCTCGTCAACCGGGCAGTCGATGATGAGCTCGTCATGGATCTGCAGCACAAGGCGGGCTTTGAAGCCTCCGTTTTCAAGCGCGTCGTGCACCCTGAGCATCGCAAGCTTTATCATATCCGCCGCGCTGCCCTGCACGGGCATGTTCATCGCCACGCGTTCGCCGAACGAGCGGGTGTTGTAATTGCCCGATTTAAGCTCGGGCAGCTCGCGTCTGCGGCCGGTCATTGTCACCGCATAGCCCTTTTCCCTGCCCGATTCGACCGCGTTCTTCATATAATCGCGCACGCCGGTGCAGCGCTCGAGGTATTTTTTGATGTATTCCCCCGCCCTCTTGCGCGAAATGCCAAGCTGATTGGCCAGCCCGAATTCGCTTATGCCGTAAACTATGCCGAAGTTGACGGCCTTGGCGGCGGAGCGCATCTCCTTGGTGACCTCGGCCTGCGGCACGCCGAACACCTCTGCCGCGGTGCGCGCGTGGATATCGCCCCCGGTTATGAATGCCGATGAAAGCGCCTCGTCGCCGGAAAGATGGGCGAGCACGCGAAGCTCTATCTGGGAATAATCGGCGCCGACGAGTATGCTGCCGGGGCTTGCGACGAAGGCCTTTCTTATCTCGCGTCCCTGCGGGGTGCGCACGGGAATGTTCTGCAGGTTCGGCTCCGCCGAGGATATGCGCCCGGTGGCGGTGACGTTTTGATTGAACGTGGTGTGGATGCGCCCGTCCTTGGATATCTTTTTGAGCATTGCGTCGATGAACGTGGAGCGCAGCTTTGTGAGGAATCGGTATTCGATCACCGCGTCGACTATCGGGTTCATTCCGGAAAGCGCTTCAAGCACGTCGCTGTCGGTGGAATAGCCCGTTTTGGTCTTCTTCTGCGGGGGCAGCTTGAGCTCGTCGAACAGCACCGTGCCCAGCTGCTTTGGCGAAAGAATATTGAATTTGTGCCCCGCAAGCTCGTAAACGGTCTTTTCAAGCTCGTCTATCCTGACCGTCATGCTTTCGCCAAGGGTGTGCAGCGCCCCGGCGTCCACGGCAAAGCCGCACTGCTCCATATCGAACAGCACCGTGACGAGCGGCAGCTCAACGCCGTAATACAGGTCGCTCACTTCCTTTTCCTTAAGCTGGCGGTCAAGCATGCCGTAAAGGCGCATGACGGCCGCCGCGCCCCTTTCGGGGATTCCGACGGTTTCCGCAAGCGATTCAAGGCTCTTGGCGGGGTTGAGCGCGTTTATCAGATAATCGGCAACGGTAAGATCGAAGCTGAGCGAACGAAGCTTTATATTATATGTAGAAAGCTCCGTCATGAAGCGCTTGCCGTCGAACACGATCTTGCCGATATCGGCGTTTTCGAGCACGGGACGCAGCGCGGAACAGATCTCCTCGGGATCGAGACCGGGGTTTAAAAGATCCCCTCCCGTTTTGAATATGAACAGCTCGCCGTTTGAGGTGAGTATGCTCATATCGTCGTCGACGTGTATCGCAACCAGCTTGGCCCTGCTCAGGCTTTCGGCCGCTTTGCCAAGCTGCTCCGCGTCCTCTGCAGTGCAGGTCGAGGCGATGCTCACGCCCTCGTCCTCCTCGGGCTCGGGTTCGGGACTTGACGCATGCCTGCCGGATCCCACCCGGTCGGCAATGGCTTTTATGCGCGCGCTGTTGGCCTTGAGGCCCAGCTTTGCCATGAGCGGCACTCCGCCCTCGAGCGAAGCGGGGCTGAACGCGCAGTCGCCGACGTCGACTCCGATGGGCGCCTCGCGGCAGATGGTGCCTATGCGATAGCTCATCCTGGCGGAATCGGCCCCCTCAAGCAGCTTCTTTTGCAGCGCGCCCTTTTCGTTTGCGGCGTTGGCAAGCACGCCTTCAAGGTCGCCGTATTTGGCAAGCAGGCCCTTTGCCGTCTTTTCGCCCACGCCCTTTATGCCGGGGATATTATCCGAGCTGTCGCCCATTAGCGCTTTCAGGTCGATCATGCGCGCGGGGCTCAGGCCGTGCTCCTCCATGAGTTTGGCTTCGTCGAACTCAACGGTCTCGGTGATGCCCTTTTTGGTAAGCAGCACGTGCGTCTTGTCGGAAACGAGCTGCAGCGCGTCGCGGTCTCCCGTGACGATCAGGGTGGAGATATCCTCCTTCTCGGCCATTTTGGATATGGTGCCGAGTATGTCGTCCGCCTCGTAGCGGAAGCATTCGCACACCCTTATGCCCATTGCGGCAAGCAGCTCCTTCAGCGCGGGGAACTGTGGTATCAGATCCTCGGGCGTTTCGCGGCGGCCGGCCTTATAATCGGTATAGGTATCGTGGCGGAACGTGCCGCCGTGCATATCGAACGCGACGAGCATGTAATCCGGCTCCATCTCGATCAGCTTGATCAGCATTGAAGTAAAGCCGTGAAGGGCGTTCGTGGGAACGCCGTCACGGCTAGTCATGGCGGTCTGTATGGCGTAATAAGCGCGGAACATAAGCGAGTTTCCGTCGATCGCGATCAGTTTTTTCATATCACACCTCTATTTTTTCTTCATCGGTCTCTATTTCGGGCATGGGGGGCAGCTCGTCTATCGAATGCAGCCCGAAGCGGCGCAGGAAGGCGTCGGTGGTGCCGAACATCATGGGGCGCCCCACAACGTCCTTGCGGCCCAGCTCCTTTATAAAGCCCTGCTTTAAAAGCTGCGACACGGCATATTCACAGCGCACGCCGCGCACCGCCTCGATATCGGCCCTTGTAACGGGCTGACGGTAAGCGATCACCGACAGCGTTTCCATCATGGAATCGGAAAGATTCTTTTCCTGCGGGGGATTGAGCAGCTTGATAAGCCAGGGATCGTATTCCGGTGCGGACACCAGCTGCACGGTGTCGCCTGTGGTAAACAGCCTTATGCCGCGCTTGTTTAAAGCAAGCTCGCCCTCAAGATCGGCAAGCAGCACGCTCAGCTCAAAATCGCTCAGCCCGAACACCCTTGCTATCTCGGGCTTGGGAAGGGGCTCGCCGGTAACGAAGAGTATGCTTTCAAGCGCGCCCATCAGCTCGCCGCGCGTTACGGAAGCGGGAGAGGCTGTTTCTTTGTTGATGATATCTTCCATTCGTTCCACCTTAAATATCGTCGGTCTCGTCGTCATAGCTCAGATCCTCGTCATCCATGATAAGGTCTGCCTCAACAATGTCAATATCCCCGAAGCCGCGCTTCTGGGAAAGGCGTATCTCGCCCCTGCGCATCATTTCGAGCATCGCCATGAACGTGACGATTATCTCGAGCTTGCCCCTGCCCCGGGCATATTCCAGGAACGACATGCGCCCGGATGACGCCTTGAGCGCCTGCCTTATGCCGCCCGAGCAGCAGCGGATGGTGAACCGGTCGGCGTCCACGCTGCGTACGGGCTTTGCCTTTTCCTCCTCGGGCAGGCGGTTCAGCGCCGTGAGCAGAGCGGTATAAAGCCCCTCCACCGTGGTATCCTTCAATATTATCTCACGCGGGGGCAGCGGGAATTCCATCGGCAGGCGCACGCGCATAAGCCCCGCCTCGCTCCAAAGCGAGCGCAGCCCCTGCGAGGCCTCCTTGAAGGCCTTGTATTCGCGAAGCTGACGGATCAGCGCCTCGCCGGGATCCTCCTCTTCCTCCTCTTCCTCCTCGCGCCGGGGCTTGGGCATTAGCGAGCGCGACTTCATATACACCAACGTCGCCGCGACGGACACGAAGGACGAAGCCTGTTCCATATCAAGCTCGTCAAGCTCGGAAAGATAGCTTAAAAACTCCGAGGTTATCTCGGAAACGAACACGTCCCTTATGTCGAGCTCCGCCTTTTCTATAAGGAAAAGAAGCAGATCGAGCGGGCCGTCGAATTGCTTTATGTGGACGTGATAGCCCTTTTCGGCAGGCTGTTCCATATTATGCGAATACTCCCGCAAGCAGCGAGAAGAGCGCTACGAACCTGCCGTAGATCCAGCCGGCCGCGTCGCCTATTATCGATATGCCGAACACGCGCGAAAGCACCAGGCTCAGGCCCAGGAAGGCATAAAGTATTATGCGGCCGTGGCGCTGCACCCACATTATGGCCTTGGCGCCTATCAGCTTGCCGAATACGAGCAGGAATATGTGCGAGCCGTCGAGCGGATATACGGGGATGAAATTGAACACCGCCAGCGCGCAGTTGGTGACGCCGAGTATATAGAAGAACATGTAAACTTCCTTGGGGAATTCCGCAAACAGCCTGACGGTCGAAAGCCCCTGCACCAGCCCGCTCACGATCGGCGCGCCGGCGCTGTTAAGATCGATCATGGCTATCGCGCAGGAGGCGAGCGCCGCGAAAAGCGCCAGCATCAGGTTCATGAATATGCCCGCAAAGCTTACTAAAAATTCGCCCTTGCGGTAATTGGTGTAATTGCGGGGATTCACGGGCACGGGCTTGGCCCAGCCAAAGCCGAATACGAGCAGCATAAGCATGCCTATCGGGTCGATATGCGCGATCGGGTTAAGCGTCATCCTGCCCATATTGCGGGCGGTGTCGTCGCCCATTTTGTGCGCGGCATAGGCATGCCCCCATTCGTGTATGCTGAACGAGATCAGCATAACCAGGATATCGATCACTATGTAAGTGATCATCGTTCTCGTGTCAAGACCGCTCGAGAGCAGCGAAATAAGCATTGGAAAATCCTTTCAGCCAAAGGCTCATAAATTATCTCAGTTTATTATTATACCCTCTGTTTCGCGCTTTTGCAACCGCAGGCGCAAAAAACAAGGTTGCAAAAACAAACGAAAAGATGTATCATATATATGTGGAAGCATCCGCAGAAAAGAGGTATTCGCAATGAGCAAAGAAAAGAAGCCCTTTAAAATACGGAAGGTGTTTTTGGGGCTGCTGCTGGCGGTGATCGTTCTGGCGGTCGGCGCTTTCCTTGTGCTGGCGCTGACGGAGTATAACCCGAAGGACGTTGAAACGATCGCGCCTCCCTCGGGCAGCGGGCCCGTGCAGCTTGACACGCAGTACACCGTCATATCATACAACACCGGCTATGCCGCGCTTGGCGAGGACGCCGATTTCTTCATGGACGGCGGCAAGACCACAAGGCCCGATTCCAAGGCCGTGATCGAATCCTATATGGACGGCATTGCAAAGGAGCTTTCCGCGCTCCATGCCGATTTCTATATGCTTCAGGAGGTGGACCTGAACGCCAAGCGCTCCTATGGCACGGACGAGGTGAAGTATTATTCCCAGCACCTGGGCCTGCCCTATGATTTCGCGCTGAACTTCAAATCCACCTACACCCCCTATCCCATTCCCGACACGATAGGTCACGTGGAAAGCGGCCTTGCGTTCTATACCGACCGCGCGGTTTCCTCGGCCTCGCGCATACAGCTGCCCATACCCTTCAGCTGGCCCGTCAGGTGCTTTAACCTGAAGCGCTGCCTGCTGGTCAACCGCCTGCCCATCGAGGGCTCCGACAAGGAGCTTGTGATGATCGATCTGCACCTTGAGGCCTATGACGACGGCGAGGGCAAGATCGCCCAGACCAAGCAGCTTTACGATCTGCTTGCGGAAGAATATTCCAAGGGCAATTACGTGATCGCCGGAGGCGATTTCAACCAGACCTTCCCCGGCGCAAAGGAATATCCCGCCATCAACGAGGGCTGCTGGATGCCCGGCACGCTTGAGAACACGCTGCCCGAGGGCTATGAGTTTGCGTTCGACGCCGATTCGCCCTCCTGCCGCCTGCTCGACGTTCCCTATAAGGGCAACGAAAACCCGCAGTATTACATCATCGACGGGTTCATCGTATCCTCTAACGTGAGCGTGGACGAGGTGGGCGTTGTCGAAACGAATTTCGTAAATTCCGACCATCAGCCCGTTAAGCTGATGATAACCCTTAAGCCCTGACGGCTTTGAATGCAATGAAAGGATAATCACATGGCAAAGATCAAAAAGGAAAAGCCCGTTTATATCTGGAAGGACCGCAAGCGCATACTGGGCATGCCGCTCACCTTTATACGCTACCGCATGAGCGAGGACAGGCTCTTCTTTGAAACGGGGCTGTTCAATCTGCGCGGCGAGGAGATACTCCTTTACCGCATAAGGGATATCAGCGTAACGATCTCCTTCTGGCAGAGGCTTACCGGCGTGGGCACCGTGACGGTGGATTCCACCGACAAATCCGCTCCCTCGCTTGCGATGCGCAATATAAAGCATCCCAAGGAGGTCAAGGAGCTGATCCACAAGCAGGTGGAAAAGGCCAAGATCGCCTATCGCGTGCGCTATACCGAGATGATGGGCGAGATCGGCCCCGGCGGGCACGCGCCAGGCGGCATGGTGGATATGGACGGCGACGGGATACCCGATATGCTCGAATTCGAATGATTTACGGTATTTTTAAGGCCGCATCCGATCGGATGCGGCCCTTTGTATTCCCGCTTATCACGGGAATTCGGTTATGATGTTCAGCGCATAGCGGAGTATGTAAAGCGCGTCGGTGGTGTCGATAAGGCAATCCTCGCCTACGTCGGCACGGGTCTGCCAGTCTTCGGGAAGCACGATTATACCGAGCGCGTGACGCAGCACGTACAGCGCGTCCTCGGTGTTGATCACGCCGTCGTTGTTCACGTCGCCCAGCATGCCCGTCGGCTCGTCGCCCGAGCCTTCGACGTAAACGTTTTCAAGCTTGACACAGTCAAAGCCCACGTCAACGGAGCTGTCCTTGCGATAGCGCCATTCGAACGTGTAGGGAGCGCTCGTTTCGATCTCGTAGGAATAGCCGTGCCAGGCGTGATCGTCGCCCGACTTTTTGAACACGGTCGTGCCGTCAACGAGGAATTCGAAGTAATCGTAATTGTTGCCCTCGCAGCTGTAGAAGTATTCGAAATTGAGCACGTCGCCCGCGGTGAGCTGCAGAGTGGTCCTTATCGCCGAAACGGTGGAGCCCTGCATGATATTGCCCGAGGTGGCGATCTTGTCGCCGCTCCAGAAATCTCCCACAAAGGGCACGCAGCCGGGAACGTTTTCGAAGTGGATCTGCCCGCCGCTGTAATTGAGCGATTCGTCAAGGGATCCGGCCTGCAGATTCGTTCTTGTGATCTTCACGTCGTCGAGCGAGACGACGTCATCGGGAGCGTCGACATGGTCATACGCGGGCCTGTCATACAGCCATTTGAGTTCATAGCGTCCCGAAGTATAGGCCGTATACTCAAACCTGTGCCAGCCGTTGTCGCCCTCGGTATCGTAAACGGTCAGCCGCTCGGTGCCGTTCATCATAAAGGCAAACATGCCGTCCTCAATGGGATTTGCCCTGTAATAGAAGCTGATCTTATCGCCCGCATCGAGCTTTACAACGGTCTGGACGAAAGCGCGTGAAGCAGGCACCCACGTGCGGCCGCATACGGCCGGGACCGCATACCAGTCGTTCGCTTCACAGGCCGGCACGAATTCGTCATAGTCGGTGCCGGTGATGAAGTGCAGATCGCCGCCCGCGGATTCATTCAGTATCTCATCAAGCGTGGGCATCGTCTGATGCTCTATCGCAACGTCGGTTATCATCGCGCAGTCGTCCCTGTCGCTGTTGCCGAGGTTATTGATATAGGTCCATTCGAAATAGAAGCTTCCGCCGGTCTCGGCGGTGTAAACGTATCTCGTCCAGCCGGTGACGTTATTGCCGTAGAACAGCTCCTCGAAGGTCTCCTCGGGCCCGTTTGCGGTGAATTTCAGCTTATCATAGCTCTCGTCATTCACCTTCCAGCTGAACGCGATGAAATCGCCGGGATTCAGCCAAATGGGCTGCGTGGCAAGGATGGCCTGCGTGTTCTCATAGAGCGCGTTCCTGGAAATCGCATAGCTGAAATCGCCGTTGGAGCAGGGCATGAAGCTGCCCGAGCCCGATTCGTCGTTATACAGGTAAAAATCCAGTTCCTCGCTCGTGTCGTAGGCATTCAGCGCTTCGTTCAGAGTGAAGTTGTTGTGATATCTGCCCATATAGCAGACGTTATCTATATACGCCTTGTCGTAGCTGACGGAATAGCTGCTGTCCTTGTGGAACATCCAGGTGAATTTATAGCAGCCTCTTGAGGGCGCGGTGTAGGTATAGGTGGTCCATGTGGGTTCGTCCCAGCCGGAGAAGCCCGTGACGTACTGGTCGTTCACCCACAGCTCCAGCCTGTCGTAATCCTTTTCGCTCTGCACGAAATACTGGAAGCTGAGCATCTCGCCCGCGTCCATATTGACCATGGTGTAAATGGCGGAATCGGTGCTGTCGCTGAAGCGGTTTGCCGCGGCGACCCACAGGTCGCTTGCGTTGTAATTGCAGCAGGGCACGAAGGATTCGAAATTCGCGGGGGTGTTGAAGGTCAGGCGCGCGTCGGACGAGGAGCTGTTGAGGTTTTGAGTATACCACCTGCAGCGAGAAGAGCCCTGCGCGTCGGACCAGAATTTGATGTTGTCTATGCACACCGCGTCGCTGCCCGAATCCACGCTCGAATCCTTTTGATACACCCATTTGACGGTGTGGATGCCCGAGCCGGTGATCAAAAGATCCAGCGTCCTCCAGGTATAGCTGTCGGACCCGCTGTAGCTCGCCCTTTCAACGCCGTCAACGTAGATCCTGAAAACGTCGTGATTCGCCTCGGTGCTGAAAGCGTAATCGAACATTATCTGCCCGGATATTATGCCGTTGCAGTTGGGAACGAATACGTCGGCCGTGACGATCGAGGTGGACGAGGGCTTGTTATGGTTGCCCATTGTGATATAGAGCTCATGGCCCGAGCTATCGGTCTCGACCGCGTAAGCATCGTAATCGCCCTGGTTGAAGGTCAGGCCCTTGATGCCGCCGTTGGTGCCGTTATGACACAGCGCCGCGTCGTAAAGATAGCCGTCATAATGCGCGGAATAGGTCACCCTTGAAATGCGCACGCAGTCGGCGCCGGAGTTGGTGTTGCCGTCCTTATAATACTTCCAGGTGAACGTATACCTGCCGCTGCTTGTGCAGCGGAACGTGTATTTCACCCATTCGTGCTGATTGGTGGCGCCATAGCTGTAGCCCGAAAGGCCGTTGAGCAGGTAAGTGCTTGTGCCGCCGTCCTGGTTGTAATAGAAGTAGAATTTGTCGTATTCTTCCTCGGTCTCATACCAATACCAGAACGAGATCCACTCGCCGCTCGTCATATAGAATTCCTCGGTGGTAAGGGTCGCCTGGGAATTGGCGGAGTTCTTGATATCGGTCTCGGCGTAATTATAGCCGTCCGCCTCATGGCCGGTCATATTCGCCCAGGTGTACAAAAACCCGGTGGAATCGTCGTTGGCGGCTCTGCCCACGCCTATCGTCTTAAGCCCCGCGCCGTCCTTTTCGGGATCGCCCTTCGCGGCGGCAAAGCCTTCCCTCGCGGGGGTGCCCCCGTCCTCATCCGCGGGCGGCTGTATCACGGCGGCCCGTTCGGGCTCCTTTAAGGAGCTTTCCTCCCCCGCCGCGATCGCGTTGGGGAATGCCGCCGCAAGCATCAGGACGGCAAGCAGCAGCGCAAACAGTTTTCTCGGTTTCATGGTTTTACCTCCTTTTATGGTCGTAATTATTAGGTGATCTTCCTTCCCCTTCATTCATCCTTCCAGGTGGCGTTCATCGTTTCACCGGACATGATCAGGGTTTGATGACGCAGTATGGCCGTGCATTCACAGCGGCAGACTATCATGTGCTCAACCAGCTTTATCCCGTGCGAGGCAAGCGCCTGTTTCAGATCGTCGGTGGCGATGACGTCCGAAACGGAGGGCGCCGACAGGCCCGAGGGATGGTTGTGTGCTATCAGCACTCTTTTCACCCCGTGTTCGCAGGCGTCTGCGACTATCGCCGCGATCGGCAGCTCGGCCGAATCCATGGTGCCGTACACTATTTTGGTACAGTCCAGAACGAAACCATCGGGATCGAGGAACGCCTGCATCACGGTCTCCTCCACGGGATCGCCCATTACCCTGCAGCAGAATTCCGCGGCCTGGAGCAGATTCTGAAGCTGCACGCGGTCTGT
>JAEEGL016934605.1_pt1 | contig 10607 bp, 7 predicted proteins | sample 9134231 | NCBI WGS metagenome assembly JAEEGL01 (sample SAMN16246548, study PRJNA631951) | gut metagenome | biome: gut microbiome; feature: rumen; material: fiber-attached | host: Bos | place: Iran: Karaj | collected 2018-10 | reverse complement strand
CAGGAAAAAATAATAATGTAAGAAATAATATCTTTTTCATATGTTATTCCATTACTTCTTTTTTATCTGATTAACGTTATATCCGGCCTTGCGAAGCAATGCGATGATGCCATCGGAACCTGCTAAGTGTCCCGAGCCGAAGACAAAAATAGTTGGTTTCTCGCGCATGGCAGCCTGCATCTTTGGCAGCCATTTCAGGTTCCGGTCTTTATAAACCGACGGATGCTGTTCTATTTCCTTACATTCCCGTATACTTACCTACGGAGAGGATAACATTTGATGATCTTTCGCGAATGACGTATACAAAGGGACAGTTGGCGTGGAAGTCGGCCTTGAGAATCTCATATCCACCGGGACCTGCCCATGAAGCGTACCCAGATCCTAATGTTACGACTGCGGTTTCGGTTCCTTCTTCGTTTACCTTGATGCCAGCTTTCTGGCGCATCATGGAGATGAAGACCGATGTATTGCACATATTGGGGATTTCTGCAAGTTCGGAATCGAAGACCCTGCGGATGCCCATTTTCTCCAATAGTCCAATCAGGCCATCCTTCATGTTCTGGGTATCTGAGTTAGTCTCGAAACGAGGTAGTTTCAGGTCAACTTGACAGGGGCTCATTGCCTTTATATCATTCGAAGGATTGAATGTGTTGATAATATCGTCAGCAGTCTTCCCCTTCTCTGGCAAATAAACCATTATGCTCCAGTAAGAATTGTCGTAAGGGATTAGAACAGATGAGTAGGTCTCGTTCTTCATATAATTGATGAGCACATTCTGGTGCATCAGTGGCAGTTGTTTGGTGCCATTGGGTGTGGTGAAGGTTTCTGTCTTGGTGTTGTCAGGGTCGAACTTCTTGTTCCAGTTGGCCTTGAAGTAGATGGCATTCAGCAGATAGGTCACCACATCGGGATCAATCCTGTCCAGAATGGTTGGAATCATGTTGTTGGTCTTTTCCTGAGCCCATCCGTTGATGGTTTTGAGTGTTGAAGAGGAATTGAAGTCCAGATTCTTTACCTCGGCATTATAGTATGTCTGCATATCTTTCTGATATTCTGATTTCAGCGTGGCCTTATTCTTGTTTACAAAGAGGGCGTTGGCTATGCTCAGTTTCACCTTTCTGTCCACCTTCGGCAATCCTTCAATCAGTTTCTTGCAATAGTCGTTCACAGCCTGAATGCCTCCCTCGTGGAAGCCCAGTGTCTGCTCCAGTTCCTTCTCTGTTTCTCCTGTGGATGCAGCATTCACCATTCCTAATACGTATGTGATGCTTAACGGTGAATAGATGAAACTCTTACCGCTGCGGTCTGTCTCGTTCACCGTCTTCAGGAAATTCAAGGTAAACGTGTTGTTGTCGTTGGCAAACTGTTTCTGTGCATCGGTTAACTGTATTGGTTCCGGATCTGCCAGCATGTCCACTACTTTCTTGACTGTATCTGGGTCATCATCATCCGATGAGCATGATAGCAACCCGCAACTCAGCACGACGGCTGCCAGAAAAATAAAAAACTTTTTCATATTAGTTTGTTTTTGTGTCCTACTGCGAATATAATGCAGGAATGCTTCGAATCTTGCATGAGACAGTGTTAAAAAATCCTAATTAAATGGAAATCCATACAAGATTTGAGTAATTTTGAATTATTAATGTGAAGACAAAGAGAAAGTATGGTCAGACAACTCGTTGAGCGCATACGAAAGAAAGACCCAGGGGCGATGAGCCAACTCTACCAGATGTACGTAGGAGAGCTTTCATCGGTCTGCTATCGCTATGTGCCTAATGAGAATGATGCAAGGGACGTACTGCAGAACAGTTTCGTTAAAATATTCACCTCAATGGCTACTGTAGAGTATCACAACGAACCATTGTTCCGAGGCTGGCTGAAACGGGTGGTAATTAACGAAGCACTCGTGTATCTGAGAGAGCGTAGGAAACTGCAGTTTACAGAACTGCACGAGGCAGATGTCCAGCTTGCACCAGACGAGGAGCCAGACCCTGAACTTATCACAGCCGACCAGTTGCACAAACTGATTAGCGAACTGCCTGATGGCTACAGAACGGTAGTGAACCTGTATGTGTTTGAGGACTATTCGCACCGCCAGATAGCTGAGTTGCTGGGGATCACAGAGAGCACCTCTGCCTCGCAGCTATATTACGCCAAAAGGCTGTTGGCAAAAAAGATTAAGGAAATTCTAAACTATAGACGATGAGAGAGGACTGGGCAGATAAACTGAAACGAAAACTTGAGGGGCATAGCAAGATGCCTCCTGAAGGACTTTGGGAAGGTATCAGCAAAGAGATGGAAGCCTCCCCCGTCTCCTTCCAAAAAGGTGGGAGGAACTGGCGTTGGTATGCAGCTGCGGCAGCAATTATCCTGATGCTTGTGGGCATCTTCGTCTTTCAGGAGAAGGAAAGCAAGCCGCTCTTGCAGGCAGAAACAATATCGTTGGAGCCGACTGCTCCACAGGCAGAGAATATAGACTCCGTGAAAGGAGAAGATAAGCCTCTCCCTAATCCCCTTCAGGGGAAGAGGAAATCAATTGTGCTTCGACACCCTCTTTCTCCAGGGCGGGCGACGAGTAAGGTTTTCACCAAGCAAGAAACGGAGCCAAAGCCTACGGATTCCGTGACTGTAGTGAAGGAGGCTGTAGCACAGATAACACTTGAAAGTGAACCAGATTCGGCACAGGACATTCAGCCCTATAAGGAGCAACGGATACAGGTTCTTCCTGACGAACTGGTGGTGGAACAAACCTCTTCGGCTTCAAGACCAAAATGGACTATAGGCGTTGGCGCTTCTGGCGGACTTCTTGCTGCACAGAATACGAAAAGACTTGACTATGCTAATTGGGATGGTGGTTCACAACACAACGACGAAGATGATAATCCAGATGCATTAAATGATAATCTGTCCCGAGCATCACGGGCAGTATACAAGGATGCTAATTACGAGGCGGTGCATCATTTGCCCCTACGCTTCAGTATGACCCTGAATTACCAACTGACATCCCGCTTTGACCTGCTCAGCGGCATCAGCTATACTTATCTTCACTCCAAGTTCACCGTACCGCAATCTTATGAAAAATACTACGACCAGAATCTGCATTATCTTGGAGTTCCTCTCGGCGTGAGCTGGAGGCTTTGGTCCAACAGGCGTTTCCAGTTCTACGCCACAGGCAAAGTACTACTAGAGAAGTGTCTGAACGAAAAGCCTTGGCAGTTCTCCGCAGGTGGTTCTCTGGGTGCGGAGTATAACCTCACTCCCCAATTCGGTTTCTATGTAGAACCATCCCTGGGTTATTATTTCAACGACGGCACATTGCTGGAGCATTATTATAAGAAACACCCCGTGATTTTCGCCCTAGACTTTGGCCTGCGCCTGCACTTGAACAAATAGTCAGAATCCCAAGGAAGAGGCGGTGTCGAAATAAAGAGATTGTGTGAAAGGTTTTTGTCCGTCACGTACGAACTCTTAGTCCGTCCCGTGCGGACTCGCACTCCGTCCATTACGGACTATTCTAGCCTATATCATTTTCTTGACACAGATTTTCCCATCAGCAAATAAAAGTTATCATGATAAAATAATAAATTATCCTTTCTCGTTGAAAAAAGTTTGGTCAGTTCTAAAATAATCTGTACCTTTGCTCACAGAAATAGAAAATTAAGACGCATAGATGGCTTCCAATGATACCATAAATCAGTTCACAGAAAACTTGTTTTGGGACACAGATGTTACGACGTTGGACCTGAATAAGTTTCCTGCCTATATAATCCAGAGAGTTTTGGAGTATGGCGAGATGCAGGACTGGCGCCTTATCAATAAAATTTATGGCATCTCTAAAATTGTTGAGGTCTGTAAAGGCTTACGTACTCTTGACCCCGTATGTTTATCCTTCATCTGTGCTATTTCCCATACTAAAAAAGAAGACTACAGATGTTATCGTATAAGACAATCCAACCCGACACTCTGGAACTCCTGAAACATTTAATGGCAGAGCCTTTTTTTATAAAATCATAAAACAGCCTACATACCTACATAAAAACGCCGGGAAGTGCGATGGCTGTCGCGTTTTTGTTACTTCCAAGCATACATAAAGCCTACATGATGCCTACATGATGCCTACATGCTTTTGGGTGTTTACAGGGTGGAAGCAATATTTGAGCAACGCATTTGCAAGTTTAATGCTTCTTACCAGAAAAGAAATTCTCTAGAGAATTATGCTGTTCCCACGCGTAATAGCAATTGTTTGTAAGTTACCTGGCAGAAAATTCTCTAGAGAATTTCAGAACAAACATTAAGAAGACTTTTTGCAAACAGACAAGCTAATTTCCGAAAGTCCCTTATCAGCCATTTGAATGTAGGCATCATGTAGGCTTTATGTAGGCTTTATGTATGTTCGAAAGTGGAAAGAACTCGATAACCATGCGGCTTTCCTGCGATTTTATGTAGGCATGTAGGCTGTTTTATGTATTTTGTCGCGAAAAATCTGTCAACCAATTTCGGAATACTGTCAATACCTGCAGCCTTCATTTATTCAGATAGGGTTAATGAGTTGTTCGAATAGGGGGAACAAGTCATTCAGATAATCCCTTACCCCTATAAAGTCCTATCTGAATAAGTCGTGGAGATAAGGGGAATGACTCATTGAGATTATCTAAATGAAGAAAAGGTGACTTCTAACTGCATTCTTTAGTATCTTTTTGCAGCCCAAATCCCCCTTTTTGCTTATCTTATCAACTTTTCCTTCCAATTTTAGCCCGAAAGTTAAATAAATCAACTATTTTTGAAAACGGAATTACATAATACCATAAAACTAATCAATAAATGGAACATCGCCAGAACGTTTAAGGGAGAACGGATTTTATTCGGATGAGATAAATTCCCATACCGGAACAATATCGTTAAGTATTTATTGAGTAGGTAATTGATATTAAAGTACTTAATTATAGATTATGGATAATAAATGGTTGGAAGACTGGGAAAGAAATAACATAAACGGTCGAATCGCAGCTAGGATTAAAGAAATAGCTAAAGACAAAAAAGAAAAGGTCTATGCGAATGAATATGATCGGAATGGCTTTGTATATCAAGGTAGGCGAATTAGTGTCGGATTAATAGTAAGTGGAGTAAAAGTAGGGGATATTCCTGGCGACGACGACTACTGCTACGTCGTTGAATTGGGAGATTTGACAGTCTGTGACGATTTTCGCCAAGCTCTATTTGACTTGCAATCGGAAGAGCATAACTCTATTCAGATTTCTGAATACATTAGTTTTAGCGACTGCGTGAAAGTATTGGGTGAGAAGTATCAGGGTATTTTAAGTGCCCTCGCAGAGATTGAGCAATCCCAGGATGTCATCGAAAAGGAAACATACTGCAATATTATCTCAAGAATCACCGGCAAACTTAATCTTCGTATGCAAGATTTTACTATAGCCATTAGAGATAATTGGGAATTATGGTTACATGCCTCAGACCTTATGTCAAAAAGATCTGTCTACCTGAAAGAGCCTTCCTTCATCGAGGAGATGGATAGGATAAAAGAATACTTTGATGAAAACCTTACCATGATTAAGCAATGGATTCAAGATGCCATCATCGCAAAGAAGAATGATATTTAAAGTAATTGTTAGTTATGATTTTTTGTAAATCATTAGGTAATCTGGAGATTGACTACGACAAGAAAGAAGTCAGAGCTGGCGGAAGAAGAATTAGCTTCGGTCAGATAAGTCATTATGAGTATAATCATGAGAAGACGGAATATGGCGACTACGATCCACAGGATAGCGACGCACGCGAACATTTACTTCACAAGAAAGAAATAATGAGGGTCTGCGGCAAATGCGTTGAATTGCCTTCGGACTATCACCCGTTTTCCGTAACGCCAGGTTTTGATGAAGTAGTATTACAAATCTTCTTCAATTATTATCAGGGTGAAGAACTTAAGCAGTCTTCTTTGGTCTTTACGCAGAACGACGCCCTTAATGCACGAAATAAGCTGAAGCCGCTCATCGAACAATTGAGAGAGAGAAGGGCCTCTGATGATTTCAACATGTTCATCGGCGAAGAACATCTCAGAATCGGAAATATTGTTTCCCTCAATGTCCCGATGAAAGATTTCAACATACAAGAAGCAGACCTTCCGATATTTGGCCCCTGTTCTGTTTATGCATACGGGAAGGACGTAGTAACACATGTAAGTTTGGCTACAGAAAGGAAACTGAGCGAGGAAGAAATGCTACCCATGCTCGAATATATGAAGAAAAGCATGCCTGTGGAATCGTATTATGAAGATAACGGCTACGGCGTTATGCCAAAGCCACATGAGATTAACCTGTTCTGGGAAATTCCGCAAGGCAGGGTCGAAATGAGTTGGGACGGATTCAACTATACACGTGGAGATGAACCAAACCAACCGAGAGGTGATGGAATGGATTACGTAAGAATCGAACTATGGGATTGTGTGGTATTACAGCAAACAAGAGACGAAGCATACTACAGATCGTTAGTGGATTAAAAGTTGTAACCGACACGGAATACAGCTATAATGATTGCCAACAAATACAAAAACTGAAAAAACATTGTTATATATTATGAAGAAATTATACTTTTATATTTGTGCTGTTATAATGAGTATAACAGTAGCAAAGGCTCAGCAAGCCGTAGCCGTGCTGACGCATGAGGGAACAAGTAAGACTTTTAGTGGCTATAATGCGCTCCAGAATGCCTATAAGGAGGCAGCACATGGCGACCTGATAACGCTGTCGAGCGGAACGTTCGGCGCTGTTGAAACAATAGAGAAGGCGGTGAAGATTCGTGGTGCTGGTATGGAGGCTGATACCGTATATCATACTTCACCTACTATCCTTGTGGGAGATATAGCTCTGAATATTCAAGATGCAGGAGACAATCATTTCCGACTTGAAGGGATATATAACAACAATGTGATTTATTACATGAAAGACCAGTCCGCACCAGAGTTTATCAAATGTAGATTGAACACAATTACAAAAGGAAATTATGAGGAACTAGGTCAAACTTACTACGGGAAAGTAATAAATGCAATGATATTTCACAGCAGAATATTAGGGTATATTGCGTGTACTGAAGGTAGTACAATCACTTGTATCAATAGTCACATCAAAAATCCTTATTGTTATCATGAGACTTCTTCTGTTTTTGTTTTACAAAATTGTGTTATTACAGGTGGAAATTGGAGTGATGATATAAGACTTTATGGTTCAACTCTAACAAATTGTGTTATGGCTCCGATTTATACGTATCATACAACTCTAAATGATAAAACAATATTTAACAACTGTTTATTAAAATCAAACTTGTTACCTGATAAGACTAAAAATACATATCAGTCTTTTGATAATGTCTTAGCAGTATTTAAAACTTATAACGGTGAACATGGCCAAGATCATGATGCAGAGGATTTTATGTTAAATGATGAGTACAATTCCAAGTATGGCATGTATTCTGGCGACTTCCCTTACAGCCCTCGTTTGTCAGGCCCGCATATCCAACTGATGGAGGTAGCTCCGCGGACATCGGATGCTGGTACGCTGAACGTGAGAATCAAGGTAGAGAATACCATAGAATAACCCCAAAAAACATCGACTATGATCATACGACGATGTATCATTAGTCTGTTGGTGATGGCGCTATATTGTGGCCTTATCCAAGCTGTACCGGCTTGGCATGGGTTGCAGCAAGTGCTCCAGCCTGATGGCTCGACACTCACCATTCAATTGCATGGTGATGAGTATTTAAACTATGCCACTACTGCAGACGGATACACAATAATAAAGAATGCTCAAGGCTACTACGTCTATGCGAAGCAACAGCCAGACGGACAATTGTCTGCGTCAACGCTTGTAGCCCATGATGCCGACAAACGACATGCAGATGAGTTGGCTTTTCTTATGAAGACAAGAAAGAACCTGAAACCTCTGATGAGTAGTCAAACGCAGAAGCTACGGGCAGAAGAAATTCGGCGCCGAGCTGCCACTCGTGCAGCAAATATGAGACAAAATGGTCCTCGTCGCGCTCCACGATATGACTATAAGAAATTCAAGGGTCTAGTCATTCTTGTGGAGTATAAAGACACCCCGTTCAGCAATGGCTACAAGGAGCTAATCACTGAAATGATAACCCAGGACAATTACAAAGGTTATAATGACACGGACATTGGAAAATATAGTGGCAGTGTTCGTGACTATTTTCGTGACAATTCTTATGGCGAATTCGTACCCGATTTTGAAATCATTGGCCCTTACGCAATTGATTCTAGCCGCTATTCTCCGATGCAGACTGAAAATGCATGGGCAGTAACGAAAGCTGCTGTAGATGCAGCCGACAAGGATGTAGATTTCAAAGATTACGACCGAGATAATGATGGTGTTGTGGATATGATATACTTCATATTCTCAGGCCATAGTGCACATTATACCGATCATCCAAAACTTATTTGGCCTCATGCTAGTTATATTAAAGAAATACATGATGATGGTCAAGCTTACTATGTCAACAAGGATAATGTGAGACTGGGGCGCTATGCGTGCTCGACAGAGTTGATGGGCAATGAAGTATGTAATGATTTAGAGGGAATAGGAACTATTTGCCATGAATTTAGCCATGTGCTGGGCCTTCCCGACCTATATGACGTAGGATCTACAGAAGATGGTGGGTTTAGCAATCATCCCCTATTCTGGAGTCTGATGGCTAGTGGCAATCAGTTGAATAATGGAAGAACGCCTGCTGGCTATGGAATGTACGAACGATATGCAGCAGGTTTTGCCACCCCTCAACTCATAACCGATCTGGGTACTTATCAGATTAATCCTATCGGCACTAGCAATGTGGGTTACCGTATGAATTCGGGTGTGGACAACGAATTTTTCCTCATGGAATATCGTCATCCCATCTATAAATGGGACAAGTACCTGCCTGGACAGGGCATGTTGGTATATCGTGTCGACTCAACCGACGTAGCTCCATGGAATGAGAACAAAGTGAATGCAGACCCAGAGCACAACTGTTATGAATTAATACGTGCAGGTGGAGGGCAAGGTGCTACCAGCAGCGATCCCTTCCCTGGCGCCTTTAAAGTTACAAAGCTGGGCAACAAGACAGAACCTGCCAACCTGCTATCGCATTCTGGTATAGAGTCACCCTTTGAACTCTTCAAGATTGCAGAATATGGCAGTGTTATTGCTTTCGATGTGGTTGAGCCTAAACAGGGGGAGGATGATAATCCCGACGACCCCCAACAGCCGGATGGCTATGGTATGAAATACTGGTTTGACGACCAAAAGGAACTTGCAGGACAGATTGAGAACTATAACGCAGCATTCAGCTTGGATGTGTCTATGTTGAGCGATGGTGTACATGCTCTACATGTGGCTCCTTACGACCTGAGTGATGGCATATATCTGGAATTGCCTGCTCAAACCTACTACTTCATCAAGCAACCCATGATGAAGAACAGCAGCAAAACTGACTACATCTTTTACATAGATGGAGAGTTGAAAGGACGTATGTCTAGTAATTTGGGCGACTTGTACGAGACCAACATACCTATGCAGGACGTTCAGGAAGGCGTCCACCTATTGACAACTATGGTGAAAGCTCCAGGCGAAGCTTCAACGATGCTGACGAATAACTATTTCCTGCGCGTGCCTACTGCAGAAGACCTGGGTAGCGTGCGCTTGACATGCAGAGTGGATAACGGAGCTTTTGTCACCTTACAACATGGCTTTGTAGGTGACAGTCTGAACTATGAGTTGGATGTAAAAGATCTGGAACCTGGACTGCACAGGTTGACGTGGCAATTGACCAGCAACAGCAGTGGACTGAACACACCGGCACAGACCGCTTTCTTTATGGTAGACCCCAAGTTAAGTGGTTATGAGTACTGGCTGAACGACGATTTCTCCACTCTGAAACGCGTGGAAAGATTGGCAACCAACAACGCCTATGAAGTAGCAGGAGAACTGAAGTTGCCATCAATGCCCATACGTAGCAGTAAATTCCACTTTACGATGGAGAATAACAAGCCTATGGTGTATGCCATTAACGACCTGACGGTACGGTTCTTCGACAATGGAGGCGGCATGACCGACAGCACCATGCAATATATAGATGTAACGACCCGCGAGGCTGTCATGAAGGCAACACTATTAGAACTGAACGAACCCACTACGGTCATAGTCCCTGACGCAGGAAAAATCAAGTGGTTCCGCCTAGAAGCCTATCGTGGCGATGGTATCCGCTTGCAGGCCAGTCGTCCTTGTGCCATGCAATTGTTCGCACCTGACGGTGAGGAAATATACCACGTTAGTGGCGATGCCGCCAAGGTTATTGCAGGTACAAATGGTTTGCTAACGGGCACTTACTATGTGGCTGTGCATGACATCAGTGATACGAGCGAAAGTCGCGAAATAACTGTGACCTACTACCCGGGAGCCAGTATCTTAACAGAACAGCCCATGGCGTCATTGGCAGACAGTACAATGGTATACCGCCATGCTCCGGTGACGCTGACTTGCAATACGCCCAATGCTGTCATCTGGTATTCTACTGATGGCACAGAGCCTTCACTT
>JAEEGL015662180.1_pt1 | contig 10607 bp, 8 predicted proteins | sample 9134231 | NCBI WGS metagenome assembly JAEEGL01 (sample SAMN16246548, study PRJNA631951) | gut metagenome | biome: gut microbiome; feature: rumen; material: fiber-attached | host: Bos | place: Iran: Karaj | collected 2018-10 | reverse complement strand
GGTCGTCACTTCAAAGAAACCGTTCCTGTCCAGGACTTCGATGTAATGCTCTGCCGAACCCAGTTCCGGGGCACAGACGCCCTTCAACTGTTCCGAAACGATATGGCGTTCTGCCGGATTGTCATCGACAAAGACCAGACTTTCCGGAAGCAGATTCAGCTCTTTGGCAATCGCTTCAAAGTTGAGATCCTTGGGTTCCCAGTTGGCTTTGATTTCAACGAAATCGTCCTCTGACAGCTCGCTGTCGGGATGCTTCAGACCGGCGATCGCGTTTTCGTAGTCGTTTTTGGAATCGATGTTGAGGATGATGCCCAGCTGTTTGTGTTCCTTCAGATACCTCTGGAATTCGGAATAGACCTGCCCTTCGCTCTCCTCCGGACCGACCTTGATACCCTCGACGCCGTCATCGCCAATCACGCCGCCCCAAAGGGTGTTGTCGAGATCCAGCACAAAGCCCTTCTTGTTTTTTCCGAAGATGGACTTGATGATATTGACAACGTTGAAACTCAGATACGGAACCGCATTGACATTGAGTGCATATTTGTACATATGAAAATAGAAGGGATCCGACCATTGTCTGAGTCCGTAATCCGCCGATATGTAGTTGATGTCGCAGATATAGAAATTCTCGTTGTTTTGCGCGTACTCATCCATCAGAAGATTGAGCCTCGTGATGAAATTCACCTTGCCATGGACGTCGCTCACTTCCCTGTTGCCCATCAATCTGTAGTAAGGCAATTCAAAGTTGTTCTGAATGATCGGACAGTGATATCTCGTCTTCAGACTTTCCCAGATGCCCCTGTATTTCTCAAATTCACTCTTCAAGAGCTCATCCGCATCGTCCTTGAGCTCGGGATACTTCGTGATGTTGCGGTTGCTGGTACAGACATAGATGATGTCCGGTGCGAATCCTTCCAGTTCCGGATTGTCGAACATCGCGTCTTCATAGAACTTGTTGTACTCGGATTCATAGAGGGAAGCCCTGATCCCGTTGTTCAAGAGGAAGAGTTCCATGATCTGCCGGATCGCGGAAGTCGTATAGCCGCCCAATATGGCAACCTTCTTCTCAATGAAAGAGCTGCTGTCTTCCAGCAGTGCTTTTCTGATCTTCCGCTTGTTCTGCAGAATGTAATTCGGATCGAACGGATACAGTAATTCTTTCAGCATTTTTCTATTTCTTTAGTAAAGCTTCAACGATTTTCAGATCGTTGAGGTCATCGATATCGTAGGATCTGCTTCGATCCATGATATAGGCGTAGCATTTATCGTTGTAGATGTTCATGTGTTTCATGAACGTCTTGACTTTCGAGATATAGATCGCACCGTTGAAGCGGTAATCGGGCCTGATCTCCTGTCTTCTCTTGTTGTACTGTTCATCAGAGATGAATCCCTTCATGGACAGACTTTTCGGCAGCGTATTGACCAGATGCATCGAACACTCCAGTTCACACATCGAGACGACGGCATTTGCGTTCTTTTCTTTCAGCTCAGCATAGGCGTTTCTGATGTCTCTGGCCGTCCTTAACGGAGATGTCGGCTGTAAGAGCGTGAAGGTATCAAACTCCCTTCCAAGCGCCTTATAATTCTCCAGAACCTCTTTCACGACATCCCAGGGGGATGTGGAGTCCTGCGAGGTTTCCTCACTTCTGAGGAACGGAACCTCGGCGCCGTATTCCCCGGCGATCTTCGCGTACTTCTTCGAATCAGTCGACACCATGACCGTGTCATAGCACTTTGATTTCAGAGCGGCTTCAATCGTATACGCCAAAAGCGGCTTGCCGTTCAGCAGTCTGATGTTCTTGTCCTTTAGTCCCTTGGATCCGCTTCTCGCGGGTATGATCGCAATATTCTTCATTGTTCTTTTAAATCGTAGAATTCCTTCTTCAGATCAATCTTCTTTCCATAGAAGGTCTTTTTTATGATCTTCAGCATTTTATCCGAGGTCTTGCCATCGCCATAGGGGTTGATGACTTCCTCGTTGAATTTCAATGCCTTCTTCAGAGCCTTTTCAATGTCTGATTCGGTCGGCTTGCAGTTGATGACGCTGTTGGACTGGATCCTGCCCTTCTGGCGGTCGCCGATGTTGACCGTCGGCTTATTGAAGGACGGAACCTCAACGATGCCACTTGATGAATTGCCGATCACGCACTCGGAGTATTTGATCGCGCTGAAGTACTTCAGCGTTCCCAGAGAGGATACGACGATGCAGTTTTCGTTGTCCTTTACAAACTTCTCCAGCTCCGCATTGATCTGCTCACCGCTCTGGTCGGCGTTTGCCTTGGTGATGATGAATTTCATCTCCTGATGATTGTGCAATACCTTCAGCAGCTCATGGAGCTGTGCGACGGCGCTGTTGCTCTCCAACGTCACCGGATGGAAGGTGACGACGCCATAGGGTTTGTCCAGTTTGAAGTCCAGGGCTTTTTCAAGTTCTTCCCTGCTCAGGCATCTGATGCTCAAGACGTTCTCGACGCCCAGTGCACCGGTATTGTAGACGCGCTTAGGATCTTCACCCAGCTGGATGATCCTGTTTCTGTATTCTTCGGTTGAAGCCAGATGCAGATAGGACATCTTGCTGATGGAGTGTCTGAAGACTTCGTCGATCGCGCCCTGCGTCGTTTCGCCGCCGGCAATGTGTATGACCGGGATGCGGCATACCGTAGCGGCAGCCGCAACCTCGAATGTCTCGAAGCGATCGCCCAGTAACAGCACCACGTCCGGCCTTGTTTCTTCGAAGTATTCTGCGAATTTCAGCACCGTTTTTGACATGATGCGTGCCGTCTCGACGGGGCTGTCGTTGGCTTTGGACATGATGGAGATCTTTCTGTCGATCGTCAGATTGTCCTTTTCAATCTCCCTGATTGTCATTCCGAAAGTCTTCAGAAGGTGGGTACCCGTAACTGCCAGAACAAGATCCGCCCAATCCGCTTTGCCCAGCTTCAATAATAAAGGACGCATGATCCCGTAATCAGCCCTGGTCGTCGTTACAGCACATATCTTCAGTTTTTTCTCAGTCATCCAGTTCGTCTTTTTCTATCAGATAATCTTCTTCGTAATCGTGTTTTGCAATCTTTCCCAACAGATCAAACCACCTCATGGGGTTGATGCCGTTGCCCGGCCGCTTGGTCGTCACGTTTTCTTCCGTAAATACATCGCCGGCTTTTATCGCCTTGGCGGCGATGATGCTCTTTCTGGCGATGTCCTGATTCTTGGCTTCGGAAGCAGATACCTTCTTGACACCGTCGCCAATCGCCACTTCAACGTGTCTGATCATATCGACCATCTGTTTAAGTTCATCGGGTTCGATGGAGGCCTTGTGGTCAGGTCCTTCCATGTTTCTGTCCAGTGTGAAGTGCTTTTCGATGACGCAGGCGCCTCTGGCGACAGCCGCCACCGGAATCTCCAGGCCCTTTGTGTGATCGGAATAGCCGATCGGTAGATCAAAGGCATCCCTCATCGTCTCCATCGCCTTCAGATTGACATCCTCGTAGGGCGCCGGATATTCCGTCGTACAATGCAATAATGTGATGTCGGAAGCGCCGTTTTCGATCAGTACCTTGACTGCATCGGCAACTTCCGAAAGTTCAGACATGCCGGTTGACATGATGATCGGCTCATGCAACTGAGCGATTTTGATCAAGAGCGGCAGATTGGTGATCTCGCCTGAAGGGATCTTCCATCTCTTCATGCCGATGCTGTGAAGATAGTCGACGCTGGGCAGGTCGAATGCGGTTGACAGGAATTCGATTCCCTTCTCGTCGCAATACTCCTTGAGCTTTCCATATTCCTCGTATGTCAGCATCAGTTTCCTGACCATATCAAGCTGCGAATCGGCTTCGCCGGTCGTGACCTTCTGATACTCCGCCTTGTCGGCATAACGGGAAATGACGTTTTCGGCCTTGCAGGTCTGGAACTTGACGATGTCCGCACCGGCTTCAACCGCCTTGTCCACCAGTTTCTTTGCCAGTTCGAAATTGCCGTTGTGATTGACACCGGCTTCCGCAATAATGAGTGTTTTCATTCCTTGTCCTTCTTCTTTGCCCCCATGGTGACAGCGGGATTGCCGACTGTCGTTCCCGGATTCTTGATATTCGTAAACACGGCTGCGCCGACGCCGATCTTCGCGTTGTCGCAGATCTTTACATGCTGGATGATCGAAGCACCGGTGCCGATCTCGCAATACTTGCCGACGACGCATCTTCCCGAGATCGTTGCATTGGGATAGACGGTCGTATAGTCTCCGACTTCAACATCGTGGTTGACGGCTGCGTTGTATAAAACGACGCACTGCTTTCCGACCTTCGCCTCGATGCCCACCAGAGCGCCCGCAAAGATCATGGAACCTTCGCCGATTTGTGCCGTCCTGTGGATGATTGCCGTCGGATCGATCAGCGTCGCCACATGCGCGTTTGCCGGCAGCGTATCGATGATTCTCTCCCTGACTGCCGTATTTGCCAGGGCACATACGACGTAAACATCTTCGTAGTTTTCGATCACATCATCCGTGCCTAAAACGGGGTACCCCTGGAACTCATTCATTTCCCCTTTTTCGGTGAAACCTAAAAGGTTCCATTCCGGAGTCTTCTCATTGATTCTTTCGATCAGCCAGGCGACATCCTTGCCGAGGTCACCGGCACCCATGATGATGATATCTTTCATTCTCTATTCTCCATATAAGCGGATACGCATCTTCTCCAGTTCCGACATCTGTCCCATATCGAGCCAGTCGTCTTCCTCGATGGTATATACACCGATCTTTCTTCCCTTTTCCTTTTCCATCTTGACGATGTCAGGGAAGTCGTATCTGGTATTCTTCTGAATATCCTTCAATATTGAGGGTTCCACGACATACATCGCGGTATTGGTCAAAAAGGAGTATTCCGGTTTCTCCTCGATCGATTCCAGAACATTCTTTTCGTTCTTATTGACGATGCCATACGGAATCGTAATCTTTTTCTTTGCGCAGACCATTGTGATGTCATTTCCGTTCTTCCTGTGGAACTTCAGCACATCGCTGTAATCGGCCAGGATCAGAGAATCGCAGGTGATGAAGAAGAAGGTCTCCTTCAGCTTGTTTTTCAAAAGACTCAGACCGCCGCCAGTTCCCAAAGGCTCATTCTCATCTGCCCATTGGATCCTGTATTCCTTGTCGATCTCCTTGAAATAGGATTTGATCAGTTCCTTCTTGTAGTTGACGATGATGTGGAAGTCTTCACAGCCGGAAGCTTCGTATCTGCGCATGATGTGTTCGATGATCGGCAGATCCCCTACCGGGATCAGCGGTTTCGGAAGGACCTTTGTAAACGGATCAAGCCTCGTTCCCTTGCCGCCGGCATTGATCACGATCGGAACGCTGATCTTTCTGGAACTGACCTTGTCTGTCCTGTTGCCCACATAGATGTCGATGATCCTGTTGTCCTGATCAACAACCGGAATCGCAACGAAGCCTTCGCCCAGCATTTCCACTGCCTCTTCTTTGGAATGGGCGATTTTTTTCAGTTTCTTGTTGCAGGCTTTTTCGACGACGTCATCAACGGATCCGCCCGACATGAGATATCTTCGGATATCACCGTCTGTCAAAGCGCCGATCAGTTTGTCGTTTTCCGCAACAAAAAGGATCTTCGGCTTTGTTGAGTCGATCTTTTTCATCGCATCCTTGATGCGCAGGTCTCTTGGTATCAAATACTTTCTGTAATCCATTTTTATACGTTATAGATGTCGACTTTATACTTGTCGAGGTTGTTTCTCAAAAATCCAATGGTTTCCGCCAGGCCTTCTTCAAACGTGTACTGCGGAGCCCAGTCGGTCAGTCTTCTGATCTTTTCGTTGGAACCGAGAAGTCTGTTGACTTCCGACTTCTCCGGCCTGACTCTCTGCTCATCGCAGATGATCCTTGCATTGGGATTGATCTGACGGATCAGTTCATTGGCCAGTTCACCGATCGAGATCTCTTTTTGTGTTGCGATATTGATCTCTTCACCGACCGTCTTATCTGATTTATAGATCTCCAGGAAGCCTCTGGCCGTATCCTTCACATAGTTGAAGTCCCTTGTCGGTGTGAGCGATCCCAGTTTGATCTCTTCCCTGCCGGATAAGAGCTGGGTGATGATCGTCGGAATGACCGCTCTGGCGGACTGTCTTGGTCCGTAGGTGTTGAACGGCCTGACGATCGTGACCGGCAGATTGAAGCTCCTGTAGAAGGATTCGGCAAGTCTGTCCGCGCCGATCTTGGTTGCCGAATACGGCGACTGTCCCTGATAGGGATGTTTTTCGTCGATCGGAACGTATTGGGCAGTGCCGTATACTTCACTGGTTGAAGTGACCAGGATTCTTTCCGTACCCAGATCCCTGGCTGCCTGCAGGATATTCAGCGTGCCCTTAATGTTGGTATCGACATACATGTCAGGTGAATGATAGCTGTATGGTATGGCGATCAAAGCTGCCAGATGGAATACGGCATCAACACCTTCCATTGCCGTTCTGACCCCGTTGGGATCTCTGACATCGCCCAGGAAGATATCAAGTCTGTCTTTTATATCCTGATCAAAAGTATCGATCCAGCCCCAGTTGTTGAAGGAGTTATACTGGACCATGGCTCTGACATCATAGCCTTCTTTTACCAGCAGTTCTGTCAGATGGCTTCCAATGAAGCCTTCTGCACCGGTTACTAAGATTTTGCCCATAACAAAAAATCCTCTTTTTACACAATCATTGTATCATTTATTGAAACTATTGTATAAGAGCCTGACTCAGTCAGGCTCCCTGTTTTACTTATTTCCGATCTTTTTGGTCTTCGATCTCAAATGTGGATTCGCTGATGATGTATCTGGGCCTGCGCTTGGTCTCCATATAGGCTTTTCCGACATATTCGCCGATCACGCCTAAGGAAATCAGCTGCACGCCGGAAACGAAGCAGAGAATGCTGGTCATCGAAGTCCATCCGGCAACCGTATTGCCCATAAAATGCATGACGATGGAATAGACGACAAAGATAAAGCTGAAAAACGCAATGAACAGGCCCATGGCGGTGATCAGCCTGATCGGCTTGATGCTCAGGCTCGTGATGCCGTCGATCGCCAGCGTCAGCATTTTGCTTAAAGAATAGTGGCTCTTGCCGGCAGCCCTGTCGAACTGGTCGTATCTGACGGTCGTGGACTGGAAACCAACCAGCGGGAACATGCCCCTCAAAAAGATGTTGACTTCTTCAAAATCCTTGAATTCATTCAGGACTCTGGAAGAGACCAGACGATAGTCCGCATGGTTTGTGATGACTTCGCCGCCCAGAGAGTTCAAAAGCCGGTAGTAAAGTTCTGAGAAGACCTTCTTGAACAAACCATCGCCGGTTCGGGAATTCCGGACACCGTAGACGATCTCGTTTCCTTCTTCGTACTTTTCAAGCATCAGATCGACAGCGCTGATGTCATGCTGACCATCGCAATCCAGCGTGATCGTGACATCACAGTGCGGTCTTGCCTCCAGAAGACCTGCAAGAAGCGCATTCTGGTGTCCCCTGTTCCTGCTTAGGGAGATGCCCTCGATCAGCTTGTTCTCCTTTGCGAGATCCCTGATGATCTCCCATGTCGAATCGGATGATCCGTCGTTGACAAACAGAGCTCTGCTGTCTTCGCTGATCTTGCCCTTGCGGATCAGTTCATCCAGCGTGTCCGTAAACAGAGAATAAGTCAAAGGCAAAACCTTCTCTTCGTTATAGCACGGAGCGATCAGGTACAGGATCGGTTTTTTTGTTTCATTCTTCTTATCTTTCATATCTGTGCCCTTATTTTTCATATTCGTTCAACAGTTCCAGAACATCGGCGTCATTTGAGATACTGCCGCTCTGGTATTCTTTCAGAAGCAGATCAGTGAAATCGTCTTCCACTTCTGTCGTTTCCAGGGATCCGTGTTTCTTTATTTCCGTTTCGAAGAGCGGATAATTAAACATCTCTTTCAGTTTCAGTTCGATGACTTCACCGGAATTCATGAAACAGTCAAAATCGAGAACGGCATCCAGACAATAATCCTCCGGATCGTAATCTCTCATGACGTGCGAATATTCAAGTTCTTCCTGTGCCTCCTTAACATTCTCCTCACTCTCAAGAATATACAGATTCGAAACCTTCGGGATGAAGAACCTCGTCTGGTCGTGGAAGACATTGTATGCGTTGGCATTCAGACTGTAATATCTCTGCGCCTCGATGTCTGTCTCGTTGAGTTCCGTCAGGAAGAAGGTATCATTTTCTCTCACGACGTTGTTGTCCAGCAGATTTTCCAGAGACAGCTGGTAATAGTAATCCTTCTGCCATTCCAGATAGAGCGAATTGAAACTGATGAGTCCAAGAAGGATCAGGGCAAGAGCAGCTGTTCTGCGGATCTTTCCCTTGAGCAGTGTCAGGAGCGAGAACAGAATGAATGCCGTTCCCAACGGGGTCAGGACCGCGTCTCTTCCCTTTACGCCGATGAAGTCGATAGCTCTTCCTCTGACCATGACGTACGGAAAAAGACCGAGTGCAAGAACGACAGCGCCGTACACAAAATACTTCAATGAATCGAGGTATCCGTATTCGTTCTGTTTCTCTGCTTTAAGAAACAACGAAGCGGCAAGGACGATCACAAACATCCCAAGCAGTACAAGATCAAAACTCTTCATCGCATTTCGCAATACGACGACAAACAGCTTGACCATGGATTTGGGAACATAGGTCAGACATTTGATCAATCCAGATATGCTGACTGAATTGTAATTCCCGAATACAGGACCGTAGGTCGGGAAGAATGTCTTATTGAAGAAATAGTAGACAAAAGGAACGATGAAGAAATCCGGATAGCGGATCAGGACGTTTTTCACCGATTCGAATATCAGCCTGATGATATTGCTTTTATCCCCTTTCTTAAGCTCCAGTACGAACAGATAGGCAAAAAGGATGTAGTAATATGCCATGATCGAATTCAGGATAAAGGAGACAAAGAACAGGGCAAGGATGATCATCCTGTACACGGTCTTTTTCGCCGATTTCTCCATCTTGTTCCACAGCGTGAACAGCATGAGAGCCAGATAGAAGAAGAACAGGCCGACTGTATAGGAGAAGTTGCTGATGAGGATCCTGGCATCGTTGACCGGTACGACCGCAAACAGCAGGGTGATGATCAGACTCTCCCGTTCATCAAAAAGCTCTGAATTCTTCAAAGCCACATAAAGGAAGAGCGAATCCAGAAGATAAAGGAAAAAGATCAGGATCCTGCCGTTGTTGGGAAGCGACCAGCAAAGCGGAATCAGGAAATTCCATTCCGGTCTTCCCGATTGCGATGCTACGGCATTGATATAGTCGAGGTCATGGAACATGAACGTCCAGTCATCCCACCAGCATCCGCTCAGGATCAGCATGAAAAAATGCGTCAGCAGATACACTGCACAGATCATGAAATAGGGATTTCTGATCAGTTTCAGGACCTTGTCTTTCATAGAAAACAAAGAAATTATATCACAGATCATCCTGCGCTTCGTAAATTGAAACAGGCAGGAACATCAGTGACAATACGCTTGTAATTGCGCTCTTGCATGTAAAGTATTCGTGGATATCGGAATGGTTGACCGCAAAGACATACCATAGTACGGGAATGATTGCAACGATCAGGAAAGGAATCGCGATGCGAAGTGCCTGTTCGATATCCCTTTTCTTTCGAAAGAGTCTGTAACCATAGAACAGAACAAAACAGGCAAACAGTAAAGTAAACGGCGTATTCAGAAGCTTTTTATAGTTCTTTGCGATGACGTTCAGGTAATTCGCCTTGTAGTCGCTGCCTTCAGCGGAACCTCCGGTTCTGTAGATGATCGAGCTGATCGCATCGGCGATCGTGTTGCTGTCGGTCAGGATGGAAGAGAAGATCCACTTGTTTGCCCACATCACGGCGTAGCCGAATGCCCAGGCTGTTCCGAAACAGACCATCCGCACCAGTTTGCTTTCCATATCCTTTTCTTCATTCAACACGAGATAAAACAGGAAAGCAACGGCAAAGGTGACGATCGGATAGGTCAGGAAATCGAAATAGGATGTCGCCGCTCCGCCAAGCAGAAACAGGAAAGCATCATCTCTGTTCTTCTTTGCCAGCATCGCAATGCACATGATGATCATGACATAGAAGCTCGTTGAAAACTGAATGCAGTAAGCCAGGCATACAGGCATCAAAATGAGATAGGCGATCAAATACGGAATAATGTATTTCTTCATTCCGTTTCTGTACATCAGCCAGACCAGAACAAGTATAAGAAGACACTGCAGTGTCCCGTTGATGATCCTGATGTTCTTAAACGAAACAAGACTCAGCAGCGGTTTCATGAACAGCAGATAACCATGCCAGTACCTGGGATAGGTATCAATGCCCGTCGGTTCAACATTCTCTGTATACTGTTCGATCATCGATACGTAGGGACCGAATTCACCGGTATTTCTCCTGTAGGCGTACATCGCCTTGTCCAGTGCGCTTTCCGAACCGTCGTAGACCGATTCCATGATCATGATCGAATCGGTCGCATTGTCCAGCCTGCTCGAACACCAGGAGAACAGATGCGGATACATCCCCTCTTCTTTCAGGTAATATGCACTTTCAAT
>JAEEGL015148712.1_pt1 | contig 10607 bp, 7 predicted proteins | sample 9134231 | NCBI WGS metagenome assembly JAEEGL01 (sample SAMN16246548, study PRJNA631951) | gut metagenome | biome: gut microbiome; feature: rumen; material: fiber-attached | host: Bos | place: Iran: Karaj | collected 2018-10 | reverse complement strand
GGACTTTTGCGAATACACCCTTCAGAAGATGCAGGAGTTTGACGTTGACTTCTATTTCAAGATGCTTCGTTTGAAGGGCTATGAAGTTAATCCTCGTTATGACAAGGACATGAAGCTTGTCGGCTACACCATCGGCAAGAATGCCACCGTATTCAAGGCTTCTGAAATTGGTCGCAGATACATGGCATCACAGCTTGAAGCAACATGGAAGAAGTTCCATCCAGCGCCAGCTCAAGTCAAGCCAAGGTCGTCTGCTCCAGTCGTCACTCCATCCACTTGTACTATCCGTTCACTTCGTCCTGTTGTACCTAGTCCTTCATTTACACAGTCCATGGTTCCACAAAGGCAGGAGCCAGACTATACTGTTTTTGACATCAGCACTGGCAAGGAAAACAAGAAGGTCGAGATTCCTAATGCAGTCAAGGAAATTTTCTTTGATGAAGCTGAGATTCCAGAAGGAAATAAGACTGCAACCATAGAGAACATTTCCCACGTTGGAATGCTGCTCTTTGCAGGGTACATCGATGCCGCCACGTCCATGACCGAATCTTGCGGAGGTGGTGGCGGTTCTGCCCCTGAATCAGATTGGCATAAGAAAGATGACGAGGACGAACGTGCCTATGCCCGCCGATGCCTCCAAATGGCACATTCAATGTGTAAACCAAAGTCTATTAAACGTGGTGGTTTCCACCGTTAAATCAGCTCCACTTATCAATGATTAGAAAAAGTAAGAACCATGAGGATATGCCCAACTTCGATCAAAAGTTAAACGAAGTTCAGGAGGAAATTCAGGAGATGGATGCCGAGGATGCTGTGGTCAATCGTGCGCCAGAACTCAAAAAATTGAGTGAGAACATTGACAAGGCCACTAACACTTGGCTCAATGCCACTTTTCAACTGGAGTCAGCCATCCAGCAGTATCAGAGAGCCGAAAGGAAACTGGACGCCTCTGTCACAGAAATCCGTGGCAAGGTTGACTCCATCAACGAGCATATTGATAGAATCTTGAAGGATGCTCCCACAAAACTGAAAGTCACTGTTAAGGTGGCTGATGCCGACTGGCAGAAGATGCAAGACCTGTTTGACCAGGAACACAAATGGATGATTGCCAAGATGCAAGCACATTTACGTGAGGTCAATGGCATGTTTGTCGAAGAACGCAGAAAGGTTCAGAAACGATACAAGGAGTATGACGGCTGCTACCTTGGGCATTATACCCAATGGTTTTTCTGGTCCTTCTTCACCATCGGCTTCTTTGTGGTGGCGGGAGGTATCGTCCTGCTAATAGCACAGTGCTATTCCAAGTAATAGCAAAGAAAAATACCGTTAACTGCACCTCATAAAGTTTTGCAGGAATGATGACATCAATAAAGATAAAGTTCAGACCCTCTACAGTAGAAGGTAAGGAAGGAGGTATCTACTTCCAGATTATCCATAACAGGGTAGTCCGGCAGTTGAATACAGACTATAAGGTCTTTGCCAGTGAGTGGGATGCCCAAACGGAGTGTATAGCAGTCTGTGGCAGTCGTGCAAATCTCCTGCTTGGCATTCAGGAACGTCTTTCATGGGATGTCGCTCGTCTGGAGAAAGTGGTCCGTTTGTTGGAAACAGAACATCGTCGTTTCACGGCAGACGACGTGATTAGCTTGTTTCATAAACAGACAAAGGACTCATCGCTTCTGAACTTTATGCATGGTGTCATAGCACAATTAAAACAGCTGGGAAAAGTCCGGACTTCTGAAACCTACACTGCCACACTCAATAGCTTTATGGCATTCCGCGAAGAGTTGGATGTTCCGCTTGATGGCATCTCATCTGACATGATGATCATGTATGAAGCCTACTTGAAAACAAGAGGTGTTCGCATGAATACCATTTCGTTTTATATGCGTAATCTTCGGGCTGTCTATAATCGTGCTGTGGAAAAAGGATTGACTCCTCAGCAATATCCCTTCCGTCATGTCTATACAGGGGTGGACAAGACGGTGAAAAGAGCTATACCGATCAAGGCCATCAAAGCCTTGAAGGAGTTGGACTTATCCATGAAACCATCATTGGACTTTGCCCGTGACATGTTCATGTTCAGCTTCTACACACGAGGTATGTCTTTCATAGATATGGCGTACCTTAAAAAGTCTGATCTTCAGAACGGAATCCTTACATATCGAAGAAGAAAGACAGACCAGGAACTGACCATCAAATGGGAGAAGTGCATGGCTGAAATCATAGCTAAATACCCGGAAAACAAAACAGACTTCCTTCTCCCTATCATAAAAGAGTTAGGCAATGAGAGAAGGCAATATGATAATGCCCTGCATCTGGTCAACTATCGTCTGAAGGAACTTTCCACGATGCTGAAACTTCAGCGACCACTCACCATGTATGTGGCTCGTCATTCTTGGGCGAGTGCAGCCAAAGCGAAGAACGTACCTTTGTCTGTCATTAGCGAGGGAATGGGGCATGACTCTGAAACGACAACACAAATATATCTCGCTTCATTGGAAACGTCGGTGGTCGATAAAGCAAACAAGATGATATTGGGATTATTATAGATTGAGATTTGTTTAGCAAATTTCTCAATCTCTTTCTAAGAGACGGATATTTAATCACAAAGATACTCTTTTTCAATTAAAATACACATAATTAATTAAGAAAACTCACCATAGGCTTGTCATTTTTATACTTTGTTTAGCTAAATTGTGTGCAAAACGCTCGGAAATCGGGGAATAATAATGGTCTTTTGATTCTCTACGTCTCTTAGAAAGAGACGAATGGATATTGCTCGACAAAGACCCATAACGCCAATAGGCAAAAGATATAATAAGACTCCTCTCGTAGTGTAACAAAGGTTTGGTCGCCTGTCGAGACGCTATGACGGGAGTTTCTGCATTTGGATGAAGGAATCTATTAAAGATAATGCTGAAGAACGTCGATTCTCTCTGGAGAGTCGTCGGTATATAGGTTGTAAAACCAAGTTGGTGGATTGGATTTTCAGTCTTATCAACGAGCAAACCCATGACGTCCACTCTTTCTGCGACATCTTTGCAGGTACAGGTGTGGTGGCTCACAGGGCCTTGCAAACGTATGAGCGAGTGGTGGTGAACGATTTCCTTCACTCGAATAACGTAATGTATCGTGCTTTCTTTGCTCCTACGGAATGGAACGAAGAAAGGGTACAAACCATCATCGAAGAGTTTAATTCAGTTAATCCGAACAAAGTCCGTGAGAATTATTTCTCAAAGAACTTTGGCGGCAAGTATTTCCATAACGATACAGCTAAAATGGTAGGCTATATCCGTGAAAGGCTTAAGAAAATGCAAGCTGATTTGACAGATAAAGAATATGCTGTATTGATGGCTTCATTGATATACAGCATAGATCGCTACGCTAACACAATGGGCCACTTTGATGCCTATCATCATAAGGCACCTGCTGCTCAACAGTTCGTGATGCGGATGATTGATGTAAAGTCGTACAATGGTGTAGAGATTCATCAAGAAGATGCAAACCAGCTGGCCCGCACTATCGATGTTGACTTAACCTATCTCGACCCTCCATACAATTCACGTCAGTACAGCCGCTTCTATCATGTCTACGAGAATCTGGTGCAATGGAGAAAGCCTCAGTTGTATGGTACAGCCCTGAAACCCAAGGAGGAAAACATGAGTGACTATTGTCGTAATGCTGCTTTCTCCGCTTTTACGGACTTGGTGAGCCACATCAAGAGTCGCTATTTGGTGGTATCGTACAATAACACCTATCACTCCAAGAGTACATCGTCGGAGAACAAGATTAAGCTGGAGCAATTGGAAGAGGTTCTGAACAAATGTGGCAACACTCAGGTATTCAACCATGAGTTCAAAGCCTTTAACTCTGGAAAAACCGAATTTGATGATCATCGTGAGTATTTATTCATAACCGAAGTTGATGATGAAAAACGGAATCGCTCGTTCCCCATTGTTCTACGTGGGTGATAAGTATAAGCTGGTGCGAGAGATACGTACTCACTTTCCTGCTCACATCAACAGGCTGATAGAACCGTTTGTTGGTGGTGGTTCTGTGATGATGAATGTCGATGCCGACGGTTACTTGCTCAACGACATCAATAGTTACGTTATCAACCTGCATCGGATGCTACAAGGGTATATAGGCCGCGAAAGTGAGTTCATAAATGATCTATATACCCTGATTGACAATTATGGGCTTTCGCTCTCATTGCGGAGTGATGTGATACCAAAGGACATGAAAATTGCCAACCCGAAAACCTATTATGCTCGCTACAACAAAGCGGGCTATCAGAGGATGAAGGCAGACTTTATCAATGGCGGTCAGCAAGATATGCAAAGGCTTTATCTCCTACTTATCTACGGATTTAACCACATGCTCCGATTTAATGGAAAGGGGCTGTTCAATCTGCCTGTCGGTAATGTGGATTTTAATCAGAATGTGCAAGATGCACTTACTGACTATTTCCAACTGCTAAGTCAGAAACGCCCCGAGTGGCATAATGAGGATTATCGTCAGTTTCTTGGTAACATAGACTACCAACCTGAAGACCTCGTCTATCTCGACCCTCCCTATCTGATTACTTTCAGCGAATACAATAAACTATGGAATGAAGATATCGAGCGTGACCTGCTGGCACTGCTCAACAACCTGAATGAACGTGGCGTCAACTTCGCCATCTCTAACGTCACCCATTATCGTGGGCGTACTAACACTCTCTTTCTGGAATGGTCTGCACAGTATCACACCTGTTCCATCAAAAGTAATTACATCAGTTTCAACGACAACAGCATCAAGCAGTTTAGCGAGGTGCTGGTTACCAATTACTAAAGCTTATGCCAAACAATGTAAGACACGGGAAAAGACTCTTCAAGCAGATGTCTCTTGAGGTAGCGGTTAGAAATCCAGAACGTTATGAAGGTATTTTGAAAACCTTCGCCAAGTTTGAAGGAACTGTTTTGGATGACAAAGGTGTGCTTAATGTTTATTCGCAACTATACCTCGATGAGGTTGTCAGTGCCGATGCATTAAGCGATGAAATACTCACAAAGAAGTTTGTTAGTAACTGGATAGTCAATAATTGTAGCCACAATAATGAATGGGGATATCCAACCGGTTATCAAGCTGCATTTACGCGATACCTTAAAACCTTATCTGAGTTTGGGTTTATATATGCTCAATATAACCAAGAGCTTCGTCTTTCTCCTGTTGCCAAGGCTCTTGTCAACGGAAAGATTACGTTATCAGAAGCTTTTGCCTTACAGAGCATGAGATTTTGGCGGAAATCCCCATATAGACGTGTGCTTAATGACTTCAACTTCTTTGAGTTTATTATTGATGCCATGATAGAGTTGAAGAAAAAAGGCCATCGCTTGTCATATAACCAACTTATGGTAGGACTATTTTCTGATGACGGCAATGTTAAGGATTTCCTGTCGTTACTGGAAAATAACAAGGTGGGTGATGACGCAGACAAAGCTTACGCATTGGTAAAGAGGAAATACAGTCAGGTAGATGCAGAACACGCAAAAGCGGCAAAATTGGAATCTGCTTTTAGGGATTATGGTAACACCGTATTCCGTGTCTTGCAGCTTACCGGTTTTGTTACTGTCGAATACACAGGAGTTATCATGCTTACTCCCAATGAGAATCGCATGCCATTGTATAAGGCGCTTAAAGAAAAGAAGTTCTTTGTTTCAGAATCGGCAAAAGAAGATGAAGAGGATTATTTTGAGCAGTTAGGTTCTTTTGATGCTTCTCTTGAATCCCTAATTCTTTCTTATAGAGAAAAAGTGGATCATTCTACAGCAGAGTATAACAAGAAAATACCGAATATCATAAATTCTTATGGACTTACTGCGGATTCGATAGAACAGGCACTAGTTAAGGTTTCAAATGGTGATAAGAAAGGAAAGGATACTTTCTGGTTTATACAGGATCCTGTGAAATTTGAGTTTCTTCTTACGCTCTTTGTTTACACTTTCTACGGAGACACTTTCGAGTATAAGCCAAACTTCATTTGTGATGAAGCGGGAATCCCGTATTCACATGCACCAGGCAATATTGGCGACATTGAGATTTTCAACAAAGACAGATATTGGTTAATAGAAGCTACCTTAATTCGTTCAAAGAATCAGCAGATTAATAATGAAACGGTTAATCTCTTCCGTCATATTGATGATACCATTGACGGACAGAAATATCTGACACTTGTAGCACCGTATATTCATGAGGACACGAAACTGATATTCAACGTAGCATCTATTATCACAATGATTAAGGGTAATATGTTGAGTCTTAGTTCCGATGCCCAAACAACAGATGAATTTATCGTTGACATGAAAGACAAGGCATATTTTGGTCTTATTGATTCTCGTACACAGAATTTCATAGGTAACATTAGAAATAAGCTTAATGAAATCCATACATAGTTATGAGATCGTTTTACGAGAACAAAGATTTTGCCTTATACAAAGGAGATACCTTCCAGCTATTAGAAGAACTGGGAGAAAAGGTTGACATGATATTTGCTGACCCGCCATACTTTCTTTCCAAAGGTTTCACCATGCGTTCCAAAGGACGGGTAAAATGCTTTGATAAAGGAGAATGGGATAAAGAAAGATCGCTGTCTGAAATCAATGATTTCAACATGAAATGGCTTTCGTCATGCCGTGACATCTTAAAGGATAATGGTACCATCTGGGTAAGCGGGACCTATCATAACATCTACTCTGTGGCAAATTGTATGGTAGAACTTGGTTACAAGATATTGAATATCATCGTGTGGAACAAGCCGGATGCCCCATTAACTCTATCTGACTACCATTTCAATTTCTCTGCCGAGTATATTATTTGGGCAAGGAAATCAAAAGAAAAGCGACATTACTTCAACAATAAGATGATGACTTTTGTTAATGGCGGTAAAAGAATGTCTGATGTTTGGAACATCCCAACAACTGGTTTGTGGGAAAAAACCTGTGGCAAGCATCCCACACAGAAACCACTTCGGCTTCTCTATAGGATAATCCTTGCCTCAACAGAAGAAGATAATTTAATTCTTGACCCGTTTGCCGGGAGTTGCACCACAGGCATAGCTGCGAATCTTCTTAATAGAAAATTTATAGGATTTGATCAGAGTGAAGAATTCCTAAGTCTTGGAGTGGCTAGAAGGAAAGAGATAGAAGATACAAGCAATGCTACTAAGTTGCTGAGAAAAATGTCAGAAAACCCTAATGATGTTATGGTTATGATAAACCATGCGCGAAAGGATTTGAAAGACAAAATGATAGAGACTGGTATATGCTACCTTAGGGCAGGTGATTCTAAAGGCTCATTATGTGTAACCCCAGGTTTTGAACGGATGCAATACGTCTTACTTCATACGTCTGGAGATGAGGTAAAAATGTATCGGTTAAAATCAAAAGGCCAATTTCAGATTTGGACCAAAGAAACGCTTGAAACACACGGATTTCATCCAGAACATGCTCCATACTATGTTGTGCTTTTGTTTGACAATACACAGGAGATTCCGTTAAGCAAAAAGATAAATGTCAAGGAGCGACTAAATACGTATCGTGCCAGAATCCGTCCGCTGAGTGATTTTATAGGAATAAAATAGTTAAGAAGACACTTTGCAAAATCTCTGGAGCACGAAGATGACGTGGTGGTCTATACCAAATTGCCCAATGGCTTCTATATTAACACCCCGATGGGCAAGTAAAATCCCGCCTGGGCAGTAGCCTTTAGGGAAGGAAGTGTCAAGCACGTCTATTTCGTTGCAGGGTCAAAAGACAATGACTTGTAGAATAGTCAGTTCCAAGGCTCAGAGGAAAGCAAGATAGAATGTGCCCGTCGCCACTTCAAGGCCATCAGCGATAACGGCTACATCTACGATGTCGCCAAGGACTACAAGTCACTGTATGATATTGTGACAAAGTAATTTGCTCAACTTCGAACTAATAATCTCGGGCGGAAACTGCAATAATTCATCAGTTTCCGCCCGAATTAACTTTGATTCTTGTTCTAACTTAATGAGCAAAATAGAGATTATAGATTAAGCATTCCCCTCTATAGATGCTATTTTTCTTTGAAACTCTTCATCCGTCAAACGATTTATTTCTGTATCACGTTTTCGACTTCTCTCTTCAACTATTTTCTTGTCAGTTTGAATGTTGCATAAATAAGTTGCCAATACACTGCAAATTACAGAGAAAATCAGCGTAATCCAGAACGGAATGGAATTTGCAAACCAAGACCCACAAATTAGCAATACTACAAAAAAAATTGAAAGCAATGGGATTTTTCTTTTATATCCTTTTTTTAGACTTATAGTTTCTTTGTCATACTTTTCTGTTACTTGTTTTTTAATATCATCTTTGATATTTTTACGTAACTTCGAGTTTTGATTCTTGCTATTTTCAATTTCTTTTTGTGCGTGATACAAATCATCTTTAGCTTGATCTAGAGCCTTGTTGGCTTTGATTTCACCGTCAGTAACCATTTCATTAAGTTCCCTTAGTAACTCATCCTCCTTCATGCCATCCATCATTTTTTTGTGCATTTCTGTGACAATCTCATATGTTGTGTCTTTAGGAAGATTTGCAATTTTACTATTCATTTTATAGTATTGATATAGTTCTGATTGCTTGAAGGTTTCCTCTTGAGGAATTAGCCCCATTCTGATAATGTTAGCAAACAATGGAGTATAATCGGCTGCATTAAAGGTATCTCCACCATTGTTTACTGCTAATAAATTAATCAGAGTGTCAACTCTCAAAGCCAATGGGAGCCCGTTTCTAAACCCACATTCCCTGGAGTACTGATTAACAGACGTTTCTTCAGATAGAATAAAAAATATCTCGTCTTTAGTCTGGCTTTCATTTCGCAGGTATCTTGCTCCCTCCAATAATCCTATATCGTGTTTTAACGCCCATTTTGATTTATCGTGTCCTACAACCGACTTAAAAAGAGTGTTGAGTTTGTTTTTAAGACTCTCGTCATTTTGCGCTGCTTCAATAGCTGTTGCAATGGATTGTGTATCTAGAATTTCTATCTTTACTTTGTCATGAATGTATTCGGGGAGTTTGAGCGTAACATCAAAAAATGTCTTAAAATGCTCTAATGTTCTACACCCCAAATCCTTTGCGTGATTAGTAAAATCGTCGTTTGGTATAGATGCAATATCATATCCTAATTTCTCGATATTCTTTAATGTGTCATTTCTTTGTTGCCCAATTCTCCCTTCGTATTCTTGCTTAGTAATGTAGAAAATACTTGCCTTTACACCTAAATCTTGAAATACCTTTTCTATCGCTATGATTGCTTCTTTATAGCGACTTTCGAGAGAAATGAACATCAAGATATTGGTGTCAAGGATGCAATGACTATTGCGAAATGTTTCAATGGTAATTTGATCTACACCGTGCATAGTGCGGATTAACTTAGAGGAAAATGCAGATGTTCCATATTCCCAAAGATAAGCATCTACATCCTTTTCAGACGTATTGACAAAATCAAAGAACTTTTTAGGTAATATGCCCTTGTCCTCCGAATCAAGGTCTTTGTTATAAAGAGTCCTGTTTGTGATTAAATTTCGAATACTACCTTCGCTAGCTGCGATCCTTTTTGTATTCGCTTTTAAGTCAGATATCCATTCTTCAGAATATACTTCAAAAAATTTGATTGTTGCATCCTGCAGCCATGTCGATAATACTTCAGAATTGGTATTTAAGCGTGAGAAATATTTCTCTATTATTCTTTTTCTACGTTCTTCAGATTCTTCAATGGATTTTTTGATTTTCTCTTTTTTTGATTGAGACAAATAATAATCTCCACCTTTATGCTGTATTTCTCGCTCAGAAAGTTTGTCAAGAATCTCATCAACATCTCTATTACCAAGATGATTGCAGCAATTAACATTAGCTAAAGCTTCATAAATTGCTTGTTTTTTCATTCTGCCACCATGTTTATAAAGTAGCTTTACTATTATTTGTGCGATAGCTTTGCTTGATAAATTTTGCAAACTAACATCAAGTCTAACAAAAATTGAATTGAGCGTATCGTTCATGCTTTGTACCATAATTATCTTATTTTGAATATACAATAGTCTATAGTTTGACTTTTCCCATTTTTTATCCTTATTAAATATCTTCCAATCTTTCAATTAATCTTCCAAGATCAGAGTATGTATAGTTTCTGTCGCCCTTCTGTTTCTCTTCCACAGACCGATTTGCATTGGCCATAGCATTTTCAAGACTACCGCCATTGCGTTCGAAGTAACCGTGCAGTCCTTTGGTTTTGATGAAGAACTCTATCGTTTTCCGATACTCCACATTTTGGTTCAGGTCTTTGAGCAATGGTTCTTGATCATTGTATGGACGTGATGTGTAGCGGAAGTAATAGAGGAAGAACAGTTCTGTGCAGCGGTGAGTCTCAAAGAACTCCACCTCGCAGTAGATGCCTTTCTTTGGTTTGTTAATGGGCTTGGCATACTTTGCCTTTAGCTTCTGGTATTGTGAACGCTCTGGCTCCCTGTCCTTCGTGTCCATGTCGATGATGCAGAAGATATGGCTGTAACCCATTGCCACACCCTCTGCTATCTT
>JAEEGL015047373.1_pt1 | contig 10607 bp, 8 predicted proteins | sample 9134231 | NCBI WGS metagenome assembly JAEEGL01 (sample SAMN16246548, study PRJNA631951) | gut metagenome | biome: gut microbiome; feature: rumen; material: fiber-attached | host: Bos | place: Iran: Karaj | collected 2018-10 | reverse complement strand
GAACAACTGACCAAAGCAGGTTTGGTCAGTTGCCTCGACTATTATCTTGAACGTCATAATCTTAGGACTTGTTGAACCGCCGTATGCCGAACGGCACGTACGGTGGTGTGAGAGGGGGATTTAATTCCCCCTACTCGATTTTTACCGTTCGGACGCCCATATCGACCGTTCGGACAAAATCTATTGAAATCTATTTTTGACTGGTCTATAATGCGCAATACAAGGGCACAGTACACTACAGCAGAGCCAAAGGAGGTAGAGATTTTGAAACAAACAAAAAACATGTCATGGCTAAACTGTATCGCAACCGGTTTGTTGGTCTATATACTGACGGTACCTACACATGAACTGTTTCACGCTTTGACGGATATCATCTATGGGGATAAGATAAAGATGTTTTCGGCGGGAGCTGTAGATCGCTGGGGAACAGTAGATGTTACAACACTTTCACCGTTCAATCGCATTATGCTCGCAGGCGGAAGCGCCTCGATAATGAACCTTATCATCGCTATTCTGCTTATGATCATCTTGATTAAATGTAAAAAGACGGGAGCGACGTTAAGAGTAATCCTGATCCAGCTTTTCGGTGCACAAATGGCTACAGCTGTTGGGTACTTTTTCTTTGGAGGACTCATCGGAATGGGCGACTGGGGAAATGTATTCAAGGCGCTCTCGGATATGCCGGGGCTGGTAAGTACACTTAGGATCATTCTTATCGCTTTGGGGGCAATCTTAATCGTATTTACATTTTTCGCTCTAAACTATTTTTCATATGATTTCATTCATGATCCTGCAGATAAGAATGAACGATTCTCTGTCGCAATAAGACTCCATCTGACTATGTTTATAATGGGATTGACTGTTCCGTGTCTGGTGATGATCAAATCGCCAATCCTGGTTGACGGAAGCTTTTCATTTTTTGACATATTATTATGGAATATGGCATGGATCGTATTCTTCTGGGGATTCATGTTTACCTGGGTGATGGTAAAACATCCGAAGGAAAGCCGGTTCAAAAATGACCTGCCGGCAAAACCTAATTTCGTTCTTTTTGCAATAAGCGTGGTTCTGATCTGTCTGGATGCATTCATATTGGGTCCCGGTATATTCTTTGAAATGTAAAAGGTAAGAGTACTATTGCTTTGACTTGTCGTGAAATGGAGGTGTCTATGTCAAATACTGTTGTAAAAATTGAGAACCTGGTAAAAAACTATGCGGAGCTTCGTGCTCTGGATCATCTGAATCTGGAGATAAAAGAGGGTGAGGTCTTCGGACTTCTCGGACCGAACGGATCCGGGAAGACCACGACCATAAGTTGTCTTTTATCTCTTTTAGCATTCGATGAAGGAACGGTGGAGGTCTTTGGCGAGCCGATGACTCCTACCGCATATGATATCAAATCGAAGATCGGTGTCATCCTTCAGAATGTGGCTGTGTTTGATGAGTTGAATGTCTATGAGAATATCGACATCTTTTGCGGTCTCTACATCAAGGATAAGGCGACCCGTAAACAGTACGTGGATGAAGCAATCGAGTTTGTAGGACTGAAGGACTTCACGAAGTTCCGTCCGAAGAAGCTCTCCGGCGGACTTCTGCGTCGCCTGAATATCGCCTGCGGTATCGCGCACAAACCGAAGCTCATCATCCTCGACGAGCCGACGGTGGCGGTTGACCCGCAGAGCAGAAACCATATCCTCGAGGGTATAACCAAGCTGAATGAGCAGGGTGCGACGATCATCTACACCACTCACTATATGGAAGAGGTTGAGCAGATTTGCTCACGCATCGCCATCATGGATCACGGCAAAAAGATCGCTGAGGGAACGAAGGATGAACTCAAGGCTTCGATCAAAAATACAGAGACCATCTATATCGAGATGGATTCAGCTTCGGAGGCCCTCATCTCTGCGGTGAAGGCTATCCCAAATGCATCAGATGTTACGTTCAAGGATAAGAAGCTTGCCATCGCCTGCGAGGGCGGTCGTCACAACTTAGGATATGTGATGGATGAGCTGAAAAAGGCAGACGTAAGCTTCGGAAGAATATACTCAGAGCTGCCGACATTGAATGATGTGTTCCTGACTATCACGGGTAAGGAGCTCAGAGATAAAGATGAGAGAGAGACAACTGACGACGAAGAGTAAGCAAAGGAGGTTTGCGTATGTTTTTCAGAAATGTACTCTACGAGATCAAACGCAACTTCCGTGCGAAGGAAGTGCTCATCTGGATGGTGATATTCCCTATCTTCCTGGGCCTCTTTTACAAGTTCGCGTTCGGTAATCTCGGAAAAGACGGAGCGGCGATGGGTATCAAGGTTGCCGTAGTAGAAAATACAAGTGATAAGATGTTCCATATGTTTTACGGTGAAAAAAGTGAAACCGAAGAGGATGCGGAAGAAGTCGCAGAAGAAGATACCTCGACGTCTGACGGTAAAACCGAGAACGGCATGGAAAAAGCCCGTAACATGCTTTCTCCGACCTACTGCTCTGAGGAGGAAGCCTACAAGCTCCTGAATAACGGCGACGTGGTAGGTGTTATCGTTATCAATCCTCTCCCGGGTCAGACTCCTGTGGAGGCCGCAGACTCTGACTATATGTCAGGCGTCTTTGGTAACGACTGGGATAAGATGAATGATTTCACACAGATCGGTGACAAGGTCAAAACGACCTACGATACTTCTTCTTTCTCTGCAGAAGACATAAACAAGCAGATGGATACCATGATGAACACCTACATCCAGGATACTGACATCTCTGTAAAGATCAAGAAAAATGGTTCGGAGCAGAGCACGCTGAAGAGCTATGTGGAGATGTTCATCAATATGAAAAAGATGGCGAAGGATCTTTGGGTGGGAAATACCGACGCCAAAAAGAGTGACGCTTTCGACAGCATAAGTGATGTGATGAACGGGGCGTCCATCAAAGAGACACCTCTTACTGACGGAAACAAGGATCCGCTCGCGATGTATATGTACAACCTGATCGCCATGGTATCGATCTTCGGTTCACTGGCAGCGATGCACATCGCTATCGGAAACCAGGCAAACCTCTCCTCGATCGGTATGAGAAGGTCGTGCGCAGGGACACCGAAGTGGAAGGTGGTTTTGCCTGAGCTGATCGGAACCTATATCACACACAGCTGCTGTGTTTTACTTTCAGTAACGTTCCTGAAGTTTGTTCTTCAGATAGATTTCGGTGACAAGCTTTTACTCGTATATCTCACGGGAATCTGCGGTGCAGTGATGGGTGTATCACTCGGATTCTTTGTCGGTGCGATCGGTAAGCTCAGTGAGGGTGGAAAGACAGGTCTTATGATGGCTGTCAATATGTCCCTCTGCTTCATGAGCGGACTGATGATCGACAGTATCCGCGCTATATTCTCTGTGCAGATACCTATAGTAAATGATTTAAATCCGGTAGCGGTCGTAACTGATGCCATGTACTATCTGAACATGGATTCGGATCTCAGCCGTTACTTTATAAAGCTCCTGACGATGGGCGGATTTACAGTTGTATTTATCGTCCTTGGAATACTGATGACAAGGAGGAAAAAATATGCAAGTCTTTAAATTATTCTTTAAAGTGACCCGTTCCAAGATCGGGATCGGAATCCTTTATACAGTCATATTTTTTGCCATCTGTTTTCCGATGGTAAATGCAAGTGAAGAAAAAGTAGACTTCGAAGATACCTCCCTGAGTCTGTATGTCAGGGATGAGGATCAGACGGAGGCTAGTAAAGCACTTATTGCAGAGCTTGAAAAAAAGCATCATATCACAGACAGAAAACTGAATAATCAGGAACTGATGGATGCGATGTACTATTCACTGATTGATTACTCGCTGGTGATCCCGAAGGGGTATGCTGAGCTTCTCGGATCAACTGACAAAGAGGATCTGAAGAAAGAGATCTTTGAGGAGTTCCACCTGCGTGACGGCTATGCGACCGCGATGATGAATGTATATCTGCAGGAATACATCAGAAATACCCGTATGAGTGTTGCGATGGGTGACGATCTGATGACTGCGGTGAAGAAATCCGCGGAGCGTGAAGAGGTCAACATCGAGGTTGTTCAGGATCCTGAGGATGAGATGTTTGATGAAAACTTCACGACGAAGTTCGCATGGTTCTTCAGGCTGCTGATGTACATACTGATCGCGGTCATCATGAGTATGCTCGGACCGATCCTCATCACGATGAACGGTGAAGAACAGAGAAAGCGTATCCAGTGTTCACGTACAACAGTATCGTCTTATGTTACCCAGGTATTTATGGGAAGTGCGGTGCTTATCTTAGTTGTATGGGCTATCTTTCTGGCGGGAGGAGCACTCCTGTACGGCGGTATGTATACGGGCACAAACAGCTGGCTGGCGGTACTGAACTCGTTCATATTTGCTTTGTTTGTGGCGATGTTCACGATATTTATTTCCACCTTCAAACCATCTGATGTGGTGATGAGTATGGTGGCTCAGGTGATGGGCCTCGGCATGGCATTTTTATGCGGCGGTTTTATGCCGCAGTCGATGCTGGGTGAAGGTGTGCAGACAGTTACAAAGATACTGCCCGGATACTGGTACGAGCGTGCGAATGATCTTTTATGCGGAGATCAGAGAGGCACACACGGAGATGTATTTATATGCTTCGCAGTGCAGGGAGGATTCATCCTTCTCTTCCTGATACTGACGATCATCATGTCGGGAAGACATAAGACAGTTAAGGTAAAAAAATAAAAAACAGGGAGAGGTGATGGGTATGAAGCTTCAGATCTTGGTAACCGGACAAAACAGGAGAGTCGCTACTGACTTGTGCGAGCATCTGGAATCGGACAGGGGGTATCTGACTGTCAAGTGCAATGCGAACAAGGTTGCTTTGTATGATGTTCTTTTGGCTGAGGTGCCGAATGTCATCATCATTTGCCTGGGGAATGAGACTCTCGATTCCATTCTATCTTACAATGTGATGAAGGATGCCGTACGAGGGACGCACTGTACGGTAATTGTAGTCGCAAATGAAGAGGATGAGAGTTATTTCAAAAAGCATACCGTGCTTGATAAGGTATACTTTTTATCAAGACCGGTCCCGTTGCTTTCGTTGTATGAGATGCTTATACGCATCGAAGAGGGACTCGAAAAGAATAAAGAGAAAAGAATGTCCATGTTCCGTGAGTTCGAAAACGAGAACTCACCTGACAGGAAAAAATCCATTCTTCTTATTGACGATGACACGGAGCAGCTTGTCCACATAAAAGAACAGCTTCGTGAGTTCTACAATGTGACTCCTGTTAAGTCAGGTGAGATGGCGTTTAAGTATCTCTCAAAACATATACCGGATCTGATCCTGCTTGATTATATGATGCCGGAGGAAGACGGTCCATCAGTTCTTCGCAGACTCAGGGAAAATGAAAAATACGCTGATATCCCCGTGATCTTTTTGACCGGAATGACAGAAAAGAATACGGTCATCCGTACGTTGACGGAGTTGAAACCTCAGGGATATATTATCAAGCCGTCGAAAAAATCAGAACTTGTCGGAAAGATCATAGATGTTTTTGAACAGGAGGATTAAATGGATTACGATTTCAAATGGATAGAGGATATCGGCCTTGATACCAAGACCGGTATGGAGTATACGGGAGGCCAGGACAGATATATATCAGCTCTCCAGAGATTCTATAAAGGTTTTGATAAGAACTCGGCAAAGATAGATTCTTTTTTGGTAAAAGAGGATTATGATAACTATATGATCACCGTGCATGCGATAAAGAGTAATGCAAAAATGATCGGGGCACCTGAACTGAGTAAGATGTTTGAAGCATTGGAGAATGCAGCCAGAGAAGGAGACTATGAACTCATTAAAAAAGAAACACCATCTACCGTGATGGAATATGGCGCTCTGGTAAAAAAGCTTACGCCCATCGGTGAAATCGGTGATTTTTACGCGGCTGATGAGATAACAGGTGAGCAGGCAAAAAAAACCGCTAACGAGTTGTTGGAAGCACTTGATGATTTCGATGATGACAGATCGAAGGAGCTTATAAACAAGCTTGGAGGATATCCTTTCAGGACAACACAAAAAGAGATACTGAAGACGGCAAAGGGATATGTAGAGGATTTTATGTATGATGAAGCATCAGATGCGATAAAGGAGATCATACCTTCTATCGAGTGATGTTTTTGCGATGAAAGGCAGGTTACATTTGAGAGCAGTCAGGTATATTCTTTCGGCCATATTGGTTTTGGTCTTCGGGTATATATTTATCGGAGAGATGGTGCTTCCTGCAAACACTCCGATGAATGGAAATATCTGCGACGAGCTTCCTTCGGACAAATGGTTTGAGGTAAAGGAGGACGGCAGCAGAGTTCCTTTTATTGTGCCCGGAAAAACTGATGGCGATATAACTCTCGAAACAACACTTCCCGCGCCGGATGAGTTTAATAAGGATTATTCGGTATTGTGTTTCCGTGGCATGGATATGGAGATTTATGTCGATGGTGAACTCAGGGAAAAGGTAGAGACCGAGGACTACGCCCTTTTCGGAGATCAGAGCGCAGAAGGATATGTGTATGCATCAGTTTACCCGGAGGATGCCGGGAAAACTCTCAGGGTTCATTATGAGTATAATGCCGGGATGGTTTATGAGGTTAAGATCGGAACCAGACTCGGAATACTTGCCGATCTTTTTGAAAGCTTTGGATTTGAATTCTTTGTCGGTATGGCGATTCTTATCATCGGCCTGATCTGTCTGATCGCATCTGTTTCATATAAGATAATCCATAAAAAATACTTGGAAATGGAACACCTGTCTTTGGGAGTTATTCTCGGGGCTTGTTGGGTTATGTCGAACTCTGTTTTCAGACAGCTTTATACAAGCAACATGTCTGTAATGAGTGACATTCCTTTTCTGATGGTTATGATCATGCCGCTTCCGTTTTTGGTATTTGTCAACTCTCTTCAGAATAACAGATACAATAGGATTATAAGGGTGGCAGGTGCGCTTGAAATAATCAACTTTATTGTATGCAATGCACTTTTTGTTGCAGGCGTGGTGCCTCTTACGGGCAGTTTCCTTCCATCAGCACTTTGTGCGATACTTAGCATAATAGTAATGTTTATTACATTGATAAAAGATGTAAAGGATCACAATATTCATACATATAAATATGTCGCTGCCGGATTTGTCTTTCTTGCGATAGCAGCGTTGATACAGATCGCGGCTTATCAGTTCGCTCATAATGGAGTTTTTTCGGGATTGTTTATGGCGTTTGGTCTTTTTGCATTCATGATCTGCGCGATCATTCATACGATAAAACAGCTTATCGGTATGCGGGTTGAGGCAAATGAGGCGATGCATGTAAGCAAAGTTAAAGATGACTTTCTTGCAAATATGTCCCATGAGATCCGTACACCGCTAAACGGTATTCTCGGAATGGATGAGATGATCATACGAGAGACCAGAGAGAGTGGAACAAGGAAACACGCACTTGAGATAAAGAGTGCCGGTGATACTCTGTTATCTATTATAAATGATATACTTGATCTGAGTAAAATAGAGTCAGGAAACTTTGAAATAATACCTGCTGATTATGATCTCGCGTCGGTATTAAATGATGTACTTAATATGACTCGTCCGCGTGCGGAAAAGAAAGGTCTTGCTTATTATTTTTCGGTAGATGAGGAAGTGCCTTCTGCGTTACATGGTGATGAGATCAGGATCAGACAGATCATGTTGAATATCGTTAATAATGCAATAAAATATACTAAAAAAGGACACGTTGATATACAGGTTACCTTCAGGAAAAAAGATACTGATATGATCGATCTTATCGTGAGTGTTTCCGACACCGGTATCGGAATAAGGCCGGAGGATAAGGACAAAATATTTAAAAGCTTTTATCGATTGGATGAAAAGATAAATCGAAATATCGAGGGCACAGGATTGGGACTGCACATCACCAAACGACTTTTGGCTATGATGGATGGACGAATTACCTTCAACAGTGTGTATGAAAGGGGAAGTGTATTCACTCTTACAGTGCCACAGAGGATAGTGAAGAACGAGCCTATCGGTGATTTCAGCAAGGCCGTTTCCGATTATCTGAATAACATGGAAACAGATGCGGTGACACTATTTGCACCGGAAGCTAAGGTTCTTGTTGTCGATGATAATGACATGAATCTCGATGTCATGGCAGAGATGCTAAAGGATACAAAGATGAAGGTTGTTCTGTCTGACTCGGGCCCTGATTGCATCGAGAAGGCCTCGGATACGTCGTATGATGTGATCCTGCTTGACCAGATGATGCCTGAGATGACAGGAGAAGAAACTCTGATAGAGATGAATGAAAGAGGGATTCTTCATGGTACTCCTGTTATAGCCCTTACGGCGGATGCCATAATGGGGGCGAGAGAAAGCTATCTTGCAAAGGGATTCACTGACTATGTAAGTAAACCGGTGAAGTACGGCGAGCTTGAAAATGTTTTGAAAAAATACATTCCGGAGGAAAAGCAGTTTACGCCGGATAAGGAAGCGGGTATACCGACAGCTCTTATTTGGGGCTATGATTCTGAGCTTTTAAGGCAGGAAAAAGAAAAGCTGCAGGGCGTCTATAATTGTCGTTGCGTGGTAGGAAAAAAATCCATGGAAAAGTTTTTGGAAAAGCATACCCCTGACCGAATCATTCAGGTTATGTGAGATGATTCCTGACGTGAAAGGAGAAGTGATCCATGAAAAAAATACTAAGTATTATTCTTGTTCTTACAATGGCATTTTCTATTGTTGGTTGCGGAGACTCGGGGAGTATAACGCCGGAGAGTACATCAGGAGCAACAAATGATGCCGGGACTGAAAAGGACGAGCAAAAGGAGACTGAAAAAGCTGAGGACACAGACGATGCAGAGAATATCCATATAGGCATCGTGACGGGATCCATTTCTCAGTCGGAGGATGACAGGCGAGGGGCAGAAGCTTTTCAGGAGAAGTACGGTGAGGACAATGTGACACTTGCCATATATCCCGACAACTTTGCTGATGAGCTGGATGCTACCATACAGACTATCGTTGCACTTGCTGATGATCCGGACATGAAGGCGATCATTGTAAACCAGGCCGTAGACGGGACTACTGAGGCATTTCGACAGATCAAGGAAAAACGACCTGATATTCTCTGTATGGCAGGTGAGGCGTATGAGGACTTTTCGGATATTGAAAAGGTATCAGACCTGGTAGTAAGTGCAGACTTTCTGGCCAGAGGATATCTGATGATAAAAACAGCTCATGATCTCGGTTGTGATACGTTTGTTCATATATCTTTCCCGCGTCACATGTCATACGAGTCTGTATTTCGCAGAGTAGCCATCATGAAGGCGGCATGTAAGAAGTTTAAAATGAAGTTTGAAACGGAGACTGCACCTGATCCGACAACAGATGTAGGAGTTCCGGGTGCGCAGGAGTTTATAAAGAAGGCTGTCCCAAAATGGGTAAAGAAATACGGTCAGAAGAGCGCGTATTTCTGCACGAACGATGCACATACCGAGCCTCTTATAAAAGGACTCTTGGAAAACGGAGGATACTTTATTGAGGCGGATCTCCCGTCACCGCTGATGGGTTATCCGGGAGCTCTTGACCTGGATCTAAGCTGGGAGGTCGGAGATTTTAAAGATATTTTGTCCGCGGTCGAAAAGGCTGTTGTAGATAAGGGCGGAGCAGGGAAGTTCGGAACCTGGGCGGCCTCCTACGGATATGCCCTGTCGGCGGGTCTGGCAGAGCATGCCAGAAATGTTATCCTCGGAAACAGTGAAATAGACAGTACGGATGATCTGTCAAAAGCTTTGGAGGAGTTTTCATCAGGTTCAGAGTGGAACGGATCAAATTATACTTACGCGGATAACGGTAAAAAATCCGAAAAGACATTCCTTGTATATCAGGATACATACATTCTCGGTGATCCCGGATACTATGTGGGGTCGACAAAGATAGATGTGCCTGAAAAATATTTCAAGATGAAGTGAGATCCTGATGTTTATTCGAGAGAGAGCAGGTGACAATCATGGGAAAGGAAAAGCGTATTTCCAAAGATAAAAAATACGGCCGAAAAAAACACAGTATGCTTATACCGCTCATACTGGTATTTATTTTCGTGGTTGTTATGGTTGTCTATACCTCAAGCCTTATATACAATGTTGCGGTACTAAACTCAAATGCAGTGATCGAGGATCGTATGAGAAATGTATCCGCACTTGTTGAGAACCATTTAAATACTGCAGAAAATGTATTGCAGATCACATCTGACTCTGTTCACCATATGCTCATCAGTGGTAGTACTCCTGCCAGAGTTCATGAGTTTTTGGTAAATGAAACGGAAAATGTCGCAGAGCAGTTCGATGAGAATTATAATGGTATATACGGTTATATTATGAGCCGTTATATGGACGGACTGAATTGGGTTCCGCCCGAAGACTATGATCCGAAGACCCGTGATTGGTACACGGTTGCCAAAGAAAGAAAAGGTGAGGTGGCGTTTGTTCCGCCGTATGTTGATGCTCAAACCGGAAAGGTTATCATATCAGTTTGTCGTATGCTTCCCGACAAGCAAAACATCATATCCATGGAT
>JAEEGL014823169.1_pt1 | contig 10607 bp, 10 predicted proteins | sample 9134231 | NCBI WGS metagenome assembly JAEEGL01 (sample SAMN16246548, study PRJNA631951) | gut metagenome | biome: gut microbiome; feature: rumen; material: fiber-attached | host: Bos | place: Iran: Karaj | collected 2018-10 | reverse complement strand
GTGGCCTTCTACGGCGCCACCGGCGGCCTGCAGAACGCCCTGAGCGAGCTGGGGCAGTCCGGCGTAGTCTACGATATCTCCACCGGCATGCTGGGCAAAGTGGGCGGCATCCTGGCCATCGTGGGCGTGGTGGCCTGCCCCATCACCTCCGGGGACACGGCCTTCCGCTCCGCCCGGCTGATCCTGGCGGAGATCACGAAGCTGGACCAGAAGAAGATCGGAAGCCGCCTCGTGATCACGATCCCCCTCCTGGGCGTCGGCGCGGTGCTGACGCAGCTGGACTTCAACGTGCTCTGGCGCTACTTCTCCTGGTCGAACCAGACCCTGGCCATGATCTCCCTCTGGGTGGCCACGGCGTATCTGGTCAGGTCCGGCAAAAAGAAGTATTTCTCTCTGCTGACCGCGCTGCCCGCGGCCTTCATGTCCGCCGTGAGCATGACCTACATCCTGATGGCCAGGGAGGGCTTCCGCCTGGGAGGACAGATCGCCTATCCCGTGGGCGTCGTGTTCGCTGCCGCCCTCTTCGCGGTCTACCTGATCCTGACCGTGCGGCTGAGCCGGAGCGCTCCTTCGATCCCGCGGAAACGGTGAGGATCTCAGATGCAACAGATAACGGGACCGGGACGGCGAAGCTTCGCCGTCCCGGTCCGTTTCCATTTGCTCTTTTTTCGTCCTCAGGCTCCGCCGTAGAATTCCGTGGTGGTCTCGTTGGCCTGGATCAGCACGGAGCTCTGGCGGAAGACCCGGATCATGTCGTCCGCCGCGGCGTGGACCTCCGGCAGCGTGGTGTCGCTGAGATAGATCACCAGCGTGTATTCCTGATAGATCGTCTCCCCGTCGATCCAGCCGCCGCTGGCCTCCTGGATCGTGTAGCCGCCGAAGTGGCCGATCAGGATCTCCTGGGCCCGGAGCCTGGCCTCCTCCGGGGTGAATACCGGCTCGTTGGTGTCCTTGTCGTTGGTGCCGAGATAGAGGACGTACTGGACGTCCCGCGCCTCCGGCTCCGCCGGTCTGCGCGCCAGGGACAGGCTCGCGGCGGAGAGGCACAGGGCGGCCACGGCGATCACCGCCACAAGAGCAAGGAGGATCCCGTTCTTTTTACTCATGTTCGTTCTTCTCCTTTGCGGGCTTGTCCATCTGCGCCGCGACATAGTCCAGCAGCCTGGGCATGACGATCGCCAGTCCGGTGACCACGGCGACGCTCCCGGCCAGATACAGGCCGATCCTGAAGCCGCGCTTTTTCTTTCCCTTCCTGTTCTTCACGCTTCCCATCCCTTTCCGATCGAGCTCGCGTTCTCCCCGGCGGCGGGCAAAGCGTCGCGGATCAGGCTTCGGCTTTGGGGACGCCGCCGTATGCGGGGCGTTTTCAGTATACACGAAATGCCGGGAAATGCAAGCGCATGGAGAAGGGGATCTCCCGCGGCCGCGGCGTGACGCGGCACGCTGCGCATTGACATCCTCGCCCGGGAATCGTTATAATGATTTTATAAGGCTAATGTCGGATAACATCGCCTTCGGCGTCAACAAACCACGGGCCCTGACGAAACGGGAGCGTTCCCGCTCGATGGGACCGGATGAGCGGGTGGAGAAGAGTATGGGAGACAGGATCACAGTCGTGGATGACGACCGGATGAGCTTGATGATCGTCAAGCGGGTCCTGGACCGGGCGGGGATCGAAGGGCGGTACCTTCGCTCCGGGGAGGAGTTTTACGCCTATCTGGAGGAGGGGGAGCTGCCGGACCTGTTTCTGCTGGACGTCCATATGCCGGACGTGAACGGACTTGCGCTTCTAAGGCATCTTCAAAGCGAACCGGCCTGCCGGGGCATCCCGGTCATTTTCCTGACGGGGGACGAGGACGTGAAGACCGAAACGGCGGGCCTGAACGCGGGGGCGTCGGACTTCATCCGCAAGCCCTTTGCCGCCGAGGTCCTGCTGAAAAGAGTCTGCAATACCATCGAGCTGAACCGGCTCCACAGGGATATGGCGAAGGAGATCCGGCTCAAAACGGAAAAGCTGTCCCATCTGTATCTTCAGATCGTTCAGGCGCTGGCCGCTTCCGTGGACGCCAAGGACAAGTACACCCACGGTCATTCCTCCCGTGTGGCGGACTATGCCCGGGAGATCGCAAAAAGAGCGGGGTTCGGAGAAGCCGAGCAGGACAGCGTCTATATGATGGGACTTCTGCATGACGTGGGAAAGATCGGGATCCAGGACGCCATCATCAACAAGGCCGGCCGCCTGACCGACGAGGAATTCGCCTCCGTCAAAACGCATCCCGCGGTGGGCGCGGAGATCCTGAAGAACATATCGGATTACCCGGAATTGATGACCGGGGCCAGATGGCACCACGAGCGGTACGACGGGCGCGGCTATCCGGACGGACTCAGCGGGGAGGACATCCCGGAGATCGCCCGCATCATCGCGGTCGCGGACACCTACGACGCCATGACCAGCAATCGAAGCTATCGCGGCGTGATGCCTCAGGCCGCCGTCCGGGCCGAGATCGAGCGATGCGGGGGAAGCCAGCTCGATCCCCGGTTCGCGGCCATCATGCTCCAGATGATCGATGAGGACAAAACGTATCGGATGAAGGAGGACGGATGATGCCGGACACAGAGGCGCTGCGAAGGATCGGCATAGACCCGGAGGAGGGGATGGCCTATTGTGCCGACGATCCCGAATTCTATGAAGAGATGCTCCGGGAGTATCTGGCTGAAAGCGAAATAAAGGCCGCGGAGCTGAGAGAGTTTTATGAGGAGCGCAGCTGGCAGCGCTACGGGATCTGCGCCCACTCCGTCAAAAGCACGTCGAGAATGATCGGGGCGAAGGCCCTGTCGGAGCGCGCCCACGAGCTGGAGCTGGCGGGCAGGGAAGAAAACGAGGGCGCGATCCTCGCCGGACACGAGCGCTTCCTGAAGGCCTATACGGCTCTGACGGACGAGCTTCGGACCGTGCTGGAGCTGTGAGGAGGCGGCCATGCAAGTGATCGTGAGGCGGTTCCTGGATCCGGAGATCCGGCTGCGGGAGCGGCTGTTTCAGCTCCTTTCCGCCATCGCGCTGGCGGAATACGTCATCGTCACCGCTTATAATCTGATCCTGGGCGGCAGCGCGGTGCAGATCGTCATTATGGTGCTCGGGACCGTCCTGTTCGCCGGGACCGTTGCCTTCACCTTCCGCTCGGGACGTATGCGCGCCGGGTCGGCGATCTCCGGCCTTCTGTATTTTCTGATCTATCCGCTGACCTTCTTCTCCTCCGGCGGGATGTACGGCGGAGCGCCCGCCGTATTTGCCTTTGCGCTGGTCTATGTGTTTCTGGTGACCGAGAAATGGGAGCGGGCCGCGTCGCTTGCCCTCTGCGTTATCGGCAGCGGCGTCTGCTACCTGATCGCCGAGCTTCATCCCGGGATGCTGACCCGGCACACGGTCGCCGCCGAGCACACGGAGTCCTTTCTGTCCATCCTGCTGGTGACGCTGCTCCTTTGCCTGCTGTTCACCTTCGTCACGGAGGTGTATCGGGCGGAAAACCGGATCGTGCAGCGGCAGAAGAAGGAGATCGAGGAGCTGAACCAGGCGCAGAAGCGGTTCTTCTCCAGCATGAGCCATGAGATCCGGACGCCGGTGAACGCCATCATCGGTCTCAATGAGATGACGCTTCGGGAGGACATCCCCGACGAGGCCCGGGAAAACGCCCGGAACATTGAAGTCGCCTGCAGGATCCTGCTCCACACCATCAACGAGATCCTGGACATGTCCAGGCTGGAGACCGGCGGCATGGAGATCCTGAAAAGCGATTACCGCACGACGTCCATGCTCTCCGAGATCGTGAACATGATCTGGCTTCGGGCGCAGGAGAAGGGCCTGGACTTCGTCGTCCGGGTCGATCCCGCTCTTCCGGCGGTCCTGCACGGGGACGAGATCCGCATCAAGCAGATCCTCCTGAACGTGATCACCAACGCGGTGAAATACACGCGGGAGGGCTCCGTCACGCTTTCCGTTTCCGGAAAAACGGACGGGAGCGGCTGCTTCCGGGTCGCATACGACGTGGCGGATACGGGGATCGGCATCCGGGAGGAAAACATACCCCATCTCTTTTCGGCGTTTCAGCGCGTCGACGAGCAGAGCAATCACGCCATTGAGGGGACAGGGCTCGGACTCTCCATCGTGAAGCAGCTCCTGGATATGATGGAAGGAAGCGTAAGCGTACAGAGCGAATACGGAAAAGGCTCGACCTTCCATATCGAGATCCCTCAGGAGATCGTGGACGATTCACCGGTGGGGGAGATCGATCTGAGGAAAACGGAGGCAGCGGCGTCCCCTGCCCACAGGAGCGTTTTCACGGCCCCGGAATTGAAGATCCTGGCCGTGGACGATACGCCGATGAACCTGATGGTCGTGAAGAAGCTGCTGCGGGATACGAAGGCCGTCGTGGACACGGCGGAGAGCGGGGCCGAGGCATTGGAAAAGACCGCCGAAACGCGCTATGACCTGATCCTCATGGATCATCAGATGCCGGAGATGGACGGCATCGCCTGCCTCCATCGGATCAGGGAACAGAAAGGCGGGCTGAGCCGGGACAGCAGAGTCGTGTGCCTGACCGCGAACGTGGGCGCGGATATGGAAAGGCTCTGTCGCGAGGCGGGCTTTGACGGTTATCTGGAAAAGCCGATCCGGGGAAAAACGCTGGAGGATGAGATCGCCCGGCTTCTTCCGGGCGTTGGGGGATGAAGCCGGCTGCGGAAACCCCTGTATCCCGTCTCCGGGAAACAACCGTGAAGCGGATCGCAGCCGGACCTGAGGAGGACGCGGAATGAAGAAAGCAGCATACTGGGTGCGAAGGACGCATCTTTTCCGGGCCGACGAGTATATCTGCTCAGCGTGCCGGGCCGCCTGCAGAAAGCCCATTAAGGAGTGCCCGGCCTGCGGATCCCGGATGGGAAAAACCAGGTACGATCCGTCCTGGGTGGATGAGGCGGAAATGATGTCCGCGCTGACGGACGACGACTGGTAACGGCGGTCCCGATCCAAATGATGTAAAAAGATGCTTGCCGCCTTTGGGCGACAAAAAGGTCCAAACAGACGAAACTCCTGAGCCGGGACGGACCCGGTCCAGGAGTTTTTCTGAGGGCGGATACGAGAAGACGGCGGGTCTTCAAGGAGCCGCCGACGGGCTCACACGGATGAGGCCTGCTGCTCGTCTTTTTGGATCCTGTGCGTTTTGCCGTCGCTTCCCAGGTAGGTGTTTTCCGCGGCGAAGGGCTTCAGCTTTCCGGCCGCGATCAGGTCGACGACGACCCCGGAGATCTTCGGGTCGAACTGGGTCCCGGCGCAGCGTTCGAATTCTCTGATGATCACGTCCAGAGAAAACGGCTCCTTGTAGACCCGCTTGGAAGCCATCGCGTCGAAGCAGTCCGCGCAGCAGATGATCCTGGCCACGAAGGGGATGCTTTCGCCGCTGATCCCTTCGGGATAGCCCGAGCCGTCGTATTTCTCATGGTGGGACCTCGCGCCCTCGATGATCTGCGGGATGGTGGAGATCCCCTTCAGGATCCCGGCGCCCCGGGTCGTATGGCTCTTCATGACCTTGAATTCCTGGTCGGTCAGCTTCCCGGGCTTGTTCAGGATGCTGTCCGGGATCGCGATCTTTCCGATATCGTGAAGCAGGGCGATGTAGTAGATGTTGTCGACCTCGTCGGAGCTCATCCCCATATTCTCGGCAATGAGCTTGGAATAGGCCCCTACGCGGATGGAGTGGCCGTTGGTGTATTCATCCTTGGCGTCGATGGTCCGGGCGATGGCCTGGATCGCCTCCAGGGTGATGTTCTTGTATTCCAGCTGGCGTTTCAGAGACTGCCGCGTCTTGAAGCGGATGATCAGGGACGTGACCAGATAGACCGCCGCGGCGGCGATCACCAGGAGAACGGCCCAGAACCACCACTCCTCGAAAAACTTCTTTTCCTTCTCCAGATGGATCTGGATCCGGTTGGAGGCCTGCCCGTATTCGTCCGTCACGTAAATGTGGAAGTCATAGCTCCCGCCGGGGAGGTTCGTGTAGTATATGCTCCGGTTATCGTCCGAATACGCGGTGTAATCGTCGTCTATCCCGTCCAGCCTGTAATAGGTGGTATAGCCGTTGTTCGGCCGGAACCCGAGGACGGACAGATTGAAGGCGACACGGTATACGTCCTTCCCGATATCGATGCTTTCCCCGTAATAATGGGCCCCATCGAGGTCCACGGAGGATACGGCGATCTTGACCGGAGGGGGGACGTTTCTCGTCAGATTGAAATCATAGACGAAAATGCCGTTGGTCGATTGAAGATAGTATTTCTGCTCCGCCCCGTCATAGTAGCCGGAGGTGTTGGCGATGATCGGCTGCAGGCCGTTGGTCGCGTCGTAGGAATTGTAATCGGTCAACCGGTCGCCTTCCAGGGAATCGGCGATGTAGAGCTGGGCCTGGCTCCCGATGACGTATTTATATTCGGGATTCCCCGCATTGTCGCTGCATCTGATCTTGGCAAGCTCGACGATGGAGCCCTTGATATACGGGATGGCGATCTCCTCGGAGACGCCGTTTCCGTTTGCGGTATCCAGGCGGAAAAGACGGCTGTTCAGGGTGTAGTAGAGATCGTCTCCGTCCACGAGGAATTTCAGCCGGTTGCCGGTGATCCCCTTTTCCGTGGGGATCTCCGTCGCGGAGGTGAAATCGTCGTCGATGACGAAGAGACCCTGGGTCCGGTCAAACAGGATCTTTCCGTCCTTCGTTTTGTTGATGTACAGGACGTTGGTGCCGATGTTCATGACGGAAAAAACGGAGCCGTCGAAGCGCATGATCCCTCTGGAATAGCCCAGGACCAGGTAATCGTCAAAGCTGCGCATGGAGCGGATGGTGTTCGTAAGAGAGAGATCCGGGTCGTCCACCAGGGTCCCGATATGGCTGCCGATATAGTCCAGATCGTAGATCACGACCTTTTCCAGCTCCGGGTCGTATTCCACCAGGCCGATGCTGGAAACGGCGAAATAGACCTTGTCCCGGAAGATCTCCACGTCCTTCGGGGCGTAAGTGAACGTGAAATAGTCGTCCCCCTGGGCCTTGCCCTCCTGGGTTTTGGCCTCGGCGTACTCGTCGATGGTCTGCATGATGACGTTGTCCGGGAGGATCTCGTTTTTGATCAGGTCATACCGGTAGATCCTGGCGGCGGCGACGATGTACAGGATATCGCCGTATTTCTCAACGGCGTAGACGTTCCTGTCGAAGGCGGGGGGCGCGTTCAGAGACTGCCAGATCGGATCGTCGTAGAGCAGCTCGGACAGGGCGTTCCTGGTGATGATGGATACGCCGGAAGCGCCGATATAATGCGAGGCTACCCAGAGATTCCCCTCGTAGTCGATCATCAGGTCCACCAGCTGGCTCTTGTTGTCCAGGTCTCCTGCCAGGGAGATGTCCGGCTCGCCCGTGCTGAAATCAATGCAGTATATGCCGTTCTTCTCACAGGCGACGAACAGGATCTGCTCTTCTTCGGAATACAGCATCCTGTTGACCTGATCGGGAACGGTGAGGTCGTCCAGCGCCTGCCGGTTATTCATGTCGTACCGGTGGATGATCCCGCTGTCCTCCGCCATATACAGCGTGTCGCCGCAGGAATATACCTCAAGGAGCCTGGAATTCAACAGGATCTGGTTCCCGTCCTTGTCAAAGACGCCTTCGTCCGTCTGATAGTAATAGTTTTCGCCCGTGGGGCCCAGCGCGATATCGCGGACGAAGATCTCTTCCGTCCCCGGGATGACGGATTGGGTCCCCTCCGCGACGTCGTATATGATCCCGCCCCTGTCCTGGGTGGAGACGAACAGAAGATCGTTCCGCTCATCCAGAATGAGGTCGAGAATGATGCCCGCATCCATGAGCAGGGGCTCGAAGTGATGGTCCTTGTATACGTAGACGTGCTCGGAGGTGGCCACGTACAGCGTGCTGCCCTTCGCCGCCAGCGCCCGGACGTTGATGACGGAGTAGACCTGGCCGTCGTATTCAAAGCTCTTATACGTAACGAATTCCTTCGAGTCGTAGCGCGTCAGGCCGGAATACTGGGCGATCCAGACGTAACCGTCCTCCGTCTGGCACAGGGCCTCGGCGCCGGAGACCTCGAGATCCAGGTGGATCTCCGTCTTGTTGCTCATATAGGACGCCGCGTGAGCTTCCGATCCAAAGACGGGAAATGCGGACAGCAGGATCAGACCGGCCAGCAGAAAATGTAATAATCGCTTCTTCATATGATCGTCAGGACCTCCTGCGCTTTCAGCATCAGGATATAGATCGTGCCCGGAGCGTATGCAAAATGAGAGGACATAATAATCCTTCTATACTGTAGCATAATATATAACCTGCGTCAACAGAATGGAGATAATAACCGTCGGATACGGCAAGGCGGCGGGAGCGGCTGGATCCTTCGATCCGACGCTCCCGCCGCCTCCGGACTGTCCTTGTTTCGCGCGGTCGCTGCTCACCGGGAAGGGAAAGCAGGTATCGGGACGGGGCTCATCCCTCAGGGTGAGATGCCGCCGCTCCTCCGGCGGCCTGAAGCCGTGGTTCGGCATCGCCTCCCGCCGGTTCCTCCTCCGGGTCCCGGACCGTATCCTGCTCGCGCATGCGGTAGTCCTTATCCTTGTCGATGAGCTCCACCATGATCTTCGCGTATTCGGGATCAAACTGTGTCCCCATGCCCCTGACCATCTCCGCGCGGACCTTCTCCTGGGGCAGAGGATCGCGATAGCTGCGCTTGGAGGACATGGCGTCGTAGGCGTCCGCCACCGCGATGATCCGCGCGGCGTCCGGGATGTTCTCGCCCTTCAGGCCGTCCGGATATCCTCTTCCGTCATAGCGTTCGTGGTGGTAATGCGCGCCAACGCTCAGGTACGGCGATTCCTGGATGTTGGAGAGGATCTGGTTTCCGTACACCGGGTGGAGCTTGATCTGCGCGAATTCCTCGTCGGTCAGCCTGCCGTCCTTGTTGATGATGGCGTCGCTCACGCCGATCTTGCCCACGTCGTGAAGCAGCGCGGAAAAATACACCTTTTCGCATTCCTCCTCCGGTTTCCCGGCGTCCCGCGCGATCTGCGTGGAATAGGCGGCCACGCGGGTCGAGTGACCGGAGGTGTACTTGTCCTTGGCGTCGATGGCCGTAGCCAGCGCTTCCGCCGTCTGCTCGAACACGGCCTGCAGCTTCTGCTGTTCTTCCTTATAGTGCTCGATCTCTCTTTCGCGCGCCTGTTCCAGCTCGCGGTTCACGTCCTGGATGGCAAACACGTACAGCAGCGCCGCCATCGACGCGATCGTCATATTGTTCAGCGAGATCCCGTACATGAACACCTGAAATACCGAGGCGACGATGGACACGCCGGAAAACAGCAGCAGAGACAGGCGAATGCTGCGGTTCAGACGCCTGCGATACTGTATGATGACGGAGACCTGGAGGGCCATGATCGACATGGGGATCAAATAGCATACGATGAATCCCGGCGCGCGCTGGTAGCGGTTCATCTCATCAAAGGTGTAATAAAAGCCGGTGAACTGCGAGATGACGACCATCACGATCCCGATCAGCGCCAGAACGCGCACAGCCATCAGCCTTTTCGGCGGCCGCTCCAGCCCGCCTTCGTGGGTAAACAGGTCGATCAGGTACATGTTGAAGGCGTAGATGACCACGAGCGTCAGAAGGAAGACGAGAAAATTGCTGATCCGTACCATCCACCATCCCATCGTGCTCGTATCGCCCCGGGAGATGTAGGCATGCCGATCCGAGATCATCAGGAACATGGCGCTGAGCTCCAGCAGCATCAGCGCGAGCTTCCGTTTCCTGGGAATGGTATTGGTCAGGAGCACAAACAGCGACATGATGCCGCAGATGCCGCTCAATATCATCATGGTGTTTGCCTGATACTGTCTCATTAGTTCCATGCTGGGCCGCCCTCCTGCTCCCGTGCGGCAGTTTTCCATAAGCGCGTGACAGGATCTCCGGATCGACCGGACTTTCCGGCCGGTCGATGATCCCGATGGCCGGGCCCGGTCCGGGTGCCCCGATGGCGCCGCTCCGATCGCCATGCTCCGGGCTGCGTACGGATCCCCGGATCGGAGCCGCGTATCTCTATGGTATAGTGGTATCGCCGCCACCTCCCGCGAAGCGGGGAGGCGGTCGCGCCGATCTCGTATAATGACCGCTTTGCGGTCATTATACCATAGCATTCATGGCGGAACAATAAGAAACCTCCTCCGCCTTTTGCGGGGTAAGTGTCAAGCGTTCATTGGCAGGTCTCTAACCGGAGGAACTCCGGCCCTGGCAGCAATATGGTGCAGGAAAAAGGTAACAACGGACCAGACCCTCAGTGAGGGCGGCCTTGGTCACAGTGCGGTTTAGAGATTGAGTTCGGTAAAGGATTTAAAACCGGCGATGTCTCTCAGCCATGGGAGATCGGGAATGGGTGGAGTTCAATATCACCTTTGATGAACTGCAGCGAGCGATCACCGGTGAGTATGAGGAAGAAACAGGAATTTGCACCGCCTTTTTGCCGGAATTGAAGCTGGAAAACAGCGCTTGAACGGACAAAACACACTGCT
>JAEEGL014818385.1_pt1 | contig 10607 bp, 4 predicted proteins | sample 9134231 | NCBI WGS metagenome assembly JAEEGL01 (sample SAMN16246548, study PRJNA631951) | gut metagenome | biome: gut microbiome; feature: rumen; material: fiber-attached | host: Bos | place: Iran: Karaj | collected 2018-10 | reverse complement strand
GATTTTAAATCTGAGAACAAATCATCTCTAACTATATGTTCAACTATTGCTTGATTTTGAACAGTCTTTAGAGTCGCAACAATATTCTCTTTTACTACTTCAAGTATTGTTGTATCTATATTATCAAATTCGTGTGGTTCACTACCTTCGATAATCCAATATCCTATATACACATTTTCAATATATAGAGGGAAGAACATTGCTGATTTTGCTCTTGCAAATTCCATCTTTTGATATGGAAGACGTTCATCTCCTCTCTCTACAGTTATATATTTTGGTGTTGCTGTTTCTATACTCTCTTTGAATATAGGCTCTGATTGAAGAGAGCTTAATGCTTGCCAGTGTTTTTCAGCAACATTTGAAGCTTTAATTCTATAATCTGTACCATCATATACAACAATAGTTGAGTATTTAATATTATATTTTTGTATTAGAATATCATTTATTTTCCTTAATTTTTCATCTGATGAAGATGTTTCACTTAATGTATTCATAAAATCCTGCAATACGTTAAGACTATTTATTTGTTCATCTATATTATTAAATGTCTCAACTTTATTATGGATAGATATGTTATACATAACTAAAATAACAATCAGTATTACTAAAAGAATTATTGCTATTATTGATCCCAAACTTACCACCCCATTTTATTTAAAAACTATTTCTCATTTTATTTAGTGTGCTATCTATACTACTATTAAATTGACTTTGTCCTTCGTTATTATTATATGAATTATAATTGTTATATCCTTTTCCACCTGTTGGTTTTTTTGGTATAAGTGGATATACCATACTGCCTAAGCCTTCTAATGCATCTAACAATCCTTTAGAATATCCATTTAATGAAATATTACATGTTACTAAACCTTCTAAGTATTTAGCATATGTTTGATCTTCAAATGGAACAACTGTATACATTATTGTATTAATATCAAAAAGATCTTTTTGATATGTCATATCTGGACTGTTGTATTTTGAAATACCACCTATAATCATTTTTTCATTTAGATTTTTAACTTTAAGTGCCTTATTTACAACAACTCTCAATTTGCTAGGATTAATAACATTTTTATCTTCTAACTCTCTTAAGAATGCTGTCAATGGTTGTATTGTTAATATATCGTAGCTTTGCACTAAATAAATTTCTTGTGCTGCGGCAAAATAATTATAATTAGAATTGAAATCGCAGTCTAAGATTACCAATGAATAATTCTTTATCAATGTTTGTAAAATATTTGAATAATCTTCAATTCCTGATTCCTCATTTGGTAATGTTGTATATACTGTTAAATTCTTTTCCACATTAATTCCATTAGCAACACCACTTCTTAAACGTTCTATACATACTGATGATTGTCCTCTTAAGTTTTCATCATTTTGTGTATAGATATAATAAGCATTTTTATTTCTTGTTAAATCTAATATAGCTGTATTAATACCTTTAGATGCCATTAATGATGCAACATTATTTACTAGGAATGATGTTCCGTTTTTTGAAGTACCAACAAATGCAACCAATTTCTTATCACTTGTTAATAATTCTGCAAAATTATGGTCATCATAATTACTAATATTCATTAAATTGTTTGACTGCATATTAAATCCAGCAGATTCACCATATCCCATACTTGAATTATTTGATGGAGCCATATTGCTATTGTAATTGCTATTATATGATGGACTTGCATTTGCAGCAAATGTTAGTGGTTCATTATCACTTGGTTCTTGAGGTACACTTTGATTTACATTTACTGAACCTTGTTGTACATTTTCAGAATTTCCTTCTGAACTACTTAAGCTAAATAAATCAACATCATCTTCATTATTATCACTTTGAGCAGGTTCACTAGCTTCACTTGTATCATCCAAGTTAAATAAATCTAAATCTCCTGATTCATCTGCAGATTCTTCGCTACTTTCTGCTAATCCAAAAACGTTATTTGTTTCAGTTCCTGTTACTTCAACATTACTTTCCGTACTACTTTCTGTACTACTTTCAGTATTAAGTATTGGTTCACTACTTTCTTCTTCAGAATCATCATCCAATGAGAATAGATTTAGATCAGAACTACTAGAATCATCTGAGCTGCCAGAACTTAAGCTTTCATCTAAAGAATTAGTTGTTGTCTCTTCCGCATCACTATCTAAATTAAATAAATCAATAGCTGAATCAGATTCTAAATTATTAGATGTATTATTAGATGAAGTTTCTGCAGTATTTACTGGTTCTTCTTCGTCTTCTCCAAGATTGAATAAATCAATTTCTTCATTTCCTTCTGCTGCTGTTATTGGTTCTGTTATTTCTTCTTGTGGTAGAACTTTTCTAGGTCTTCCTCTTCCTCTCTTTGGTCCTTGTTCAACACTTTCATCAAGCTCTGTTTTAATTTTTGGAGGTCTTCCTCTTCCTCTCTTTTTAGGAGCTTCTTCTATATCTGTTGGCAATTCTTCAACTTCTGTACTTTCAGCAACTGGTGCTGTCTCTGGAATATCGCTGCTTACTCCAAAGTCAATATTTGCAAGTTCATTTAATACATCATCTGCCTCTGGCATTGTAGGAGCTGGTGGTGTATTTATATTCAAGTCATCTGTATATTCTTCTTGACCTGGTGCTACATTACTTGGATTTTCAACAGTATCATTAAACTCTGAATTTAATGAATCTAATGTATCAAATGTTGAATCCAATGTATCTGCTTCTTCTGAATTATTTAAATTATCTTTTTCTTCTAATAATTCATCCTGAACTTCATTTGTTGCTGTATATGTCATAGAAGATCTTGGCTTAATAGATCCAACAACAATAGTTCTTCTCATCTTTCCTTCACTACCATCGTCAGGATTTTGTGAATATATCTTCTTAACATTATTTGTATCTATTGAAGAAGGTATAACTACTGGACTTGTCATTCTTGGTCTTTGAAGTGTTCTATTTATTAAATCTATATTACTCTCACCACGTTGTGGAACATTTAGATTTGTTGTTGTTATAGATTTTTCTTTATGTTCTTGTATCCTTCCTTTTACACTTTCAAGCATTAATTGCTGATATGAAGGACATCCTTCTTCTAATACAGCTCTTACATTCAATGGTAAATATTCAACTATTAGTTTTAATTGTTGTTCATTATATTGTGTAGCAATATTATTAAACGCAGTTATGTATGCATTTTCATTTTTACCTAATTTCTTAAAATGATTTAAAATGTTTTGTACTTCAGTTTCATTAACCTCATCATCTGATTCAGTTTTATATTCTGTTCCCTCTGCGTCTATTTTATAATAAACTTTAGCATCCTTTTTATTCCTTGGTGTGTTTATTAAAGCACATAAATTTTCAATTGTTCTATCTTGTCCAATTAATGCACTATATAGTCCAATTGAAAATAATCTAGTTAATATTGCTTCTCCTTTTTCTCTTCTATCAGTACAAATAAGAATAATCGGTATATCTCTCTCTGTATTATTAGAAGCTTCATCACTAATGTTATCTAATTTTTCAAATAAAAACTTATCAATCATTTCATAATTTTTATTTGAGTATGGCTCTAAATCTTCACTTATGACTATCCTATCATAATTTCTATTCCTTTGTAATTCTTTTATTATTGCATTAAAATAATATACATTTTTCGCAGAAATTATTTCTTTATAATCTAATTGATATTTTTTAATAATACTTTCTGAAATTTTCTCATTATTTACTGCAAATAAAACTCTCATTTGTTAACCCCTCCAACCTTTTACTACTATCGCAAATACTAATGGTAATACTTGGCATATTACTAATAAGGTTACGCTAGCGATAATAACTTTAAATCCTTTATCTCTAACGTCTAGTTTTCTAATTCCAATTACAAATTGGAAAATAGCTCCAATTGCAATTGCTGTAAATGCTAATGGAATACTATATATTCTAACTTTATTAAGAATATAGGCTGTCACTCCATATGTGTCTGATCCGTAAGCCTCCTTATAATCTTCCATTGATTTCATTTCATTATCCTTAATTTCAACAAGTTTGCTTTCAGTAATTTGAGCTGTAATAACATTTTGATTCGTAACAACATTTTCAGCAAAAGAATATGAAAAATTAAAGAATAATAAACAAATTACTATCACGAAGATTGCTACTACTTTTTTCATATTTATTCGTCCTTTCTAAGGTATAAATTTAATGTATCAATATTTCAAATTGACCATATAATAACCAAGTTTGTCTATGCTTATTCTATTCTACACTAGAATAGAAAAAAAGGCAAGAAAAACTTGCCATTTTATTTGATTTTTTTTACTATTTTTTTAAGAACTATTTCAAGGCTTCTTTTAATTTTACAATCGCGTTTAATGCCTCAATTGGAGTAAGTTCATTTACATCAATTTTATCAATTTCATGTGCTAATTCTGCTAGCTTAAAATTATACATATCCAATTGGCCATCAACTTGCTTTTTATCTTCTTTTTTATTAGTTAAAATATTTCTTCTTTCGATTGCTTTTAAAATTTCATTTGCTCTTTTTGTTACAGTTTTTGGAACGCCTGCAAGTTGTGCAACATGTACTCCATAGCTTTCATCTGTTCCTTGTGGAACTATTTTTCTAAGGAAAATAATATCTTCTCCTTTTTCTTTTACAGCAACAGAGTAATTTTTTACTCCTTCAATTTTCCCTTCTAAGTCTATTAGTTCATGATAATGTGTTGCAAAAGCAGTTTTAGCACCACATTTTTCTTTATCTGCAATGTACTCTGCAACAGCCCATGCAATTGAAAGTCCATCATATGTTGAGGTTCCTCTTCCAATTTCATCTAATATAACTAAACTGTTTGATGTTGCTTCTTTTAGAATATTGGCTACTTCCATCATTTCAACCATGAAGGTACTTTGACCCATAGCCAAATCATCTGAAGCTCCAACTCTAGTAAATATTTTATCAACAACTCCAATATGAGCAGATGAAGCCGGAACAAAACTTCCGATCTGAGCCATTAATGTTATCAAAGCAATTTGTCTCATATATGTTGATTTACCAGCCATGTTTGGTCCTGTTATTATTGCTAATCTATTTTCATCTTTATCCATATATGTATCATTAGAAATAAAGCTTCCTGCTGGCATCATTTTTTCAATAACTGGATGACGGCCATCTTTGATATCAATTATTCCGCTATCATCTACTTCAGGCATACAATAATTTAAGTTTTCAGCTACACTTGCAAGAGAACACAATACATCAATTGTTGCCACAATATTTGCTGCTAATTGTACTCTTTCAATTTGTTTTTTTATTGTATCTCTAATACTAACAAACACATTATATTCAAGCGAAACCACTTTTTCTTCCGCTCCAAGAATTTTTTCTTCCAATTCTTTTAATTCCTCAGTAATATATCTTTCACCATTTGTTAATGTTTGTTTTCTTATATATCTATCTGGAACCAAATTAAGATTTGATTTTGTAACTTCTATATAGTACCCAAAAACTTTATTATATCCAACCTTCAAAATCTTAATTCCAGTTTTTTCTCTTTCTTTTGCTTCTAATTCAACAAGCCAGGTTTTGCCCTGTGTCATTGCTGTTTTTAATTCATCAATTTCATCATCATAACCAAGTTTAATAATTCCACCATCTGTAATTGTAACAGGTGGATCCTCAACTATTGCATTTTCAATCATTTGGTAAATATCTTCCATTGTATCCAAATGATTGTATAAGTTTCTAAGCATATTTGATTTTGAATCTTCTAATAATTTTTTAATTGCTGGGAGTTTTTGAGCAGAAGCTTTTAAAGAATTCATCTCTCTTGCATTAATATTTCCATAAGATATTTTTCCAGCAAGTCTTTCAATGTCATAAACATTTTTAAGATTTGCTATTAGCTCACCTCTTAGCATAACATTATCTTTTAATTCTTTTACTGCATTTAATCTTTCATTTATTTCATCACAATCCACTAATGGTTCACTAATCCACTTTCTTATAAGTCTTCCTCCCATTGCAGTTGAGGTTTTATCCAACACCCATAGCAATGTTCCTTTCTTTGCTTTATCTCTAAGCTTTTCTGTAATCTCTAAATTTCTTCTCGCGCTAATATCAAGAGCCATATATTTTGTAACAGTATAAATTACTATTCTATTTAAGTGTTGTAATTTTGTTTTTTGAGTATCTTCAATATAAGCAATTAATCCATTAATTGCTGGAATTGTTAAAGACATATTTTTTAGATCTTTAATTTCTTCTCCGTTTTCTTTTGTTAGGCTATATTGTTCATAAATATTTTCTCCATTATTAGAGAATTTCTCTTCAGGTTCAGTTGAAATAAATGCAGAAAATCTTTCTTGAAGACTCTTCATTTCACTTTCGCATTCATTTAGCATTTTATTTGCAATTATCTCTGAAGGATTATATTTCGAAATTTCATCTAATAACCTTTGAAAATTATTATCTTCCTTTATCTGTGTAGCATAAAAATCACCTGTTGAAATATCACAAATTGCCACTCCAAAATAGGTAGATTCTTTATAAATACTCATAATATAATTATTCTTTTTATCTTCTAAAAGTGTAGATTCTGTAACGGTACCAGGTGTTACAATTCTAATAACATCTCTTTTAACAATACCTTTTGCTTGTTTTGGGTCTTCTAATTGTTCACATATTGCAACCTTATGTCCTTTTTCAATTAATTTTGCAATATAGTTTTCGGCAGCATGGAATGGAATTCCACACATTGGAGCACGTTCTTCTTGTCCGCATTCTTTTCCTGTTAGAGTTAATTCTAGTTCTCTTGAAACTTGAATGGCGTCATCAAAAAACATTTCATAGAAATCCCCTAATCTATAAAACAAAATACAGTCTTTATATTTTTCTTTTGTTGCAAGATAATGTTGCATCATTGGTGAAAATTCTGCCATGTCTATTGCTCCTTTTTTATAAAATTCATTATATTCTATATTATATATCTTATATTTTATATTTTTCCTTTTAAATACCACATATGTTCAGATACAATATTTACTTTTATGATTTTTCCAATTAATGATAAATCATCGCTTTCAAAATTAACGACTTTATTAGTATCTGTTCTACCTGTTAGCATTTTATCATTACTTTTACTTTTTCCTTCTACTAGAATTTCTTGAATAGTGCCAACATATTTATCATTGTTTTCTTTAATCTGGCTTTCAACTAATTCTTTTAATCTATTAAATCTTGCATGTTTAATATCTTCTGGAATTTGATTATCCATCTTTTCAGCTGGTGTTCCAACTCTTTTTGAATAAATAAACATGAATACTTGTTCAAAATTAACCCTGCGCACTACATCTAAAGTATCTTCAAAATCCTCTTCTGTTTCACCTGGAAATCCAACAATAATATCTGTTGAAAAAGCAATTCCAGGTATCTCTTTTTTCATCTTTTCAACTAAGCTTAAATACTGTTCTTTACTATATTTTCTATTCATTACCTTTAAAACATTTGTACTTCCAGATTGTAATGGCAAATGAATTATTTTACAAATCTTTTTACTATCTTTAATTGCTTTAATTACATCATCTGTAAAATCTTTTGGATGTGGAGAAATAAATCTTATTTTCTCAATTCCATCTATTTTATCAATTGCATTTAAAAGTGTAGCAAATGAATTTACAATAACATTTTTTCCATTTACTTCTACAGTAAAGTCTATGTTTTCACCTTTTTGTTTTTGGCTTACTAAATATGAATTAACATTTTGTCCAAGTAGCATTACTTCTTTATATCCATTTTTAGCTAATTGTTCAATTTCATTGATTATATCTTTCGGATTTCTGCTAACTTCTCTTCCTCTTACATATGGAACTATACAATATGTACAAAAATTATTGCATCCATTCATGATTGTGACAGAAGCTTTATATGAATCATTTCTCTTAATTGGAAGGCCTTCAATAATTTCACCATCAATATCTAAAATATCTTCAATCTTCTTTTTCTGTATAGTTTTCCACAAATCTTCCGGAAACTGGTGAAGAGTATGTGTTCCAAAAATAACATCAACAAAAGGATAACTTTTCTTTATTTTTTCAACTATGTGTTTTTCTTGCATCATACAGCCACCAATAGCAATAATTGCATTTTTTTCTTCTTGGCAGCGTTTTGCTTCTCCTAATTTGCCAAATAATCTTTCTTCTGCATTTTCTCTAACACAACAAGTATTTATCAAAATTAAATCAGCATCATCCATTAAATCTGTTTTGGTATAATTCATTTTTTCTAACATACCACAAAGCTTTTCAGAATCATTTTCATTTAGCTGACATCCCATAGTTAAAATATAATATTGTAAATGTTTTCCTTCATTAATTTTATGCATCTTTTCGATGAACTGTAAATCTGCTACAATACTTTTCACTTTTAACCTCCTACTGTTTCTACATTCTATTACATTTTTCATGTTTTTTCAATAGTATTTACATGTATTTAAAATTAAATTTAATTATAGATTTAGTTTTTAAATTAATTAAAAACTAAAAATGAACCCCAATATTAAAACAAAGGTTTAATATTAAGGGTTCACTTTAATTAAGTTACACTAAAATTTCTTATAATGATAATACATTTTCACAGAATCTCATTAGCATTACTGCTGCTTCACATCTCATTGCATTTGCAAGTGGCGCTATTGTTCTTGTTTCATCAGCATTTGCATTTCCTGATATTATACTATTTTCTGATGCCCATCTTACTGCTTCTTCTGCATACCATGATACTGTTTCATAATCTGCAAACTTTTCTAAGCTCTCTGTTGGCTCTTCATATAAGTCTTTATATTTTGCATACTTTGTTAGCATTATTGCTAAATCTTGTCTTATGATATTGTCTCCTAATCCAAATAAGGTTGTTCCTCCATATCCACTTATTATTCCATTTGCATTTCCCCATTTGATTGCATCTGTATACCACATTCCTTCTGGTACATCTGTAAAGTTATTTTCTAGCTCACTTGCATCTGGTTTTCCTTCTATTCTCCATAGAATATTTATTAATTGCTCTCTTTTTAAATTATCAAATGACCCAAATGTTTCTTCATTATATCCTGTTATTATTCCTTCATCTGCTACATATTCTACTGGTTCATAATACCATGAGCCTTTTGGTACATCTTCAAATGTTAATATCCATAGAAACTTTATTGTTATATCACTATTTAGAGTATATCTATCTCCTATTTCATAGCGCACACCATTTATTTCAAATGCTTCTATTTTTCTATATTTTTTTGGTGTTACAAATGTTTCTGGTATATCATCTAGAACAACCTCTGTTCCTGTAACAACTTGTTCACTTGGGAAATAGCTTTCTCCTGCTATTCCTCCATTTAAATCATATGTAATTGTAAACTGTTTAATTGTCCATCTTTCATATATTGTTATATCATCATTTTCTCCAACTAGTTCTGGAGATATTACTAAATTTCCATCTTCATCTACCGGTAGCTTTTCTCCACCTTCTGAATCTATATACCATCCATCAAAGTCATAATCTTCTCTTTCATCTGGTTTTTCTAATACATCTCCAACTTGTAGTTCAACATCTTCTGATTCTTCATCACTTACAACTGTTACAGTTATTGTTTTTCCTGTCCATACAGCTTCTAGACTTAATGTTCCCTCTTCGGCGTATTCTTTTATATCAGAAAAACTACTAATCATTGTATCAGTTCCTGATTTTTTCCATCCTACAAATGTATAGCCAGATTTTGTTACATCATCTTCTCCATATAATGTATCTGTTACACTTGTTATAGATTGTGTTAATTCTTTACCTTCAGCTAATGTTCCTCCATCTAAATTATATTCTATTATATATGGATTTACTGTAAATTCTATTTCTTTTGTTACTGTAAAATCTTTATCTCCATCATTCCAATATGTATATATTGCTTCTACAGTATTATTGGAAATACTATTAAATATTTCCATACTTAATTTTGATATTTTTTCCATATCGCCATCCTTAGTATATCCGTTCTCATAACATTCTCTAACAATTACATTTGTTAAATCAACTGTATCTCCTACATAAACTACTGTATTATCAATGCCTGAAAAATTTAATATTGGTTTTATTGGTTCTAAATAATGTTTTCCTATATTCGCATCTGAATTTAATATTGTTGTTGCTGTTGTTGTAATTGTACCATCATTGTTATATAACTCATATTTTACTCTTTTAGAACTATTTAAATCAAATGCACCCATACCTATGCTGGTTATTCCGTTTGGTAACTCTGCACTTGTTAAACTACTACAATAACTAAATGCATATGTCCCTATGTTCGTTATTCCTGATGGTAGATTTATACTTATTAAATTACTACAACCATTGAATGTTGACATTTCAATACTTGTTATTCCTTCTGGCAACTCTATACTTGTTAAACTACTACAACCATGAAATGCAGATACTCCTATGCTTGTTATTCCTGATGGCAACTCTATACTTGTTAAATTACTACAATTATAAAATGCAGCAGTTCTTATACTTGTTATTCCTTCTGGCAACTCTATGCTTGTTAAACTACTACAACCATGAAATGCAGATACTCCTATGCTTGTTATTCCT